>Ga0209756_1002298_pt1 | contig 16656 bp, 24 predicted proteins | sample ETNvirenome_6_85_FD_184071 | JGI IMG/M metagenome (GOLD analysis project Ga0209756, IMG submission 184071) | Marine viral communities from the Pacific Ocean - ETNP_6_85 (SPAdes) (version 3) | ecosystem: Environmental > Aquatic > Marine > Oceanic | place: Pacific Ocean | collected 2013-06-19
ATTTTTCTTCTAAAAGTTTGCCTTCTTTTCTGCACTTTGGACATCGCCAAAATGCATGCTTCTTCTTTTCCATTGTTGTTCCTTTGAAATTGGGGGGGGCTTTCGCCCCCCCCGTTGTCCTGTTCGCTCCGTCTGGACGCCACGCTAATGTTATTTAATTAAGTTTAAGTAAAGTTTAAGTAATATTAATATACTTAGTTTCTTGCTTGATGACATCGGGCTTCTTTACAGTAAGCCCCAAAATGCCTGATTTGTAAGAAGCCTTGATATCTTCAAACTTTGTGCCCTCTGGAAGATTCCACGAGCGCTGGAAAGAGTTGCTAATAAATGAATTATTATTCTCCTTCTTTACGTTGTATGAAACCGTAAGGATATCCTTGTCGATCGCAATCTTAAAGTCCTTCTTGTCAAGACCCGGTGCTGCAACTTCGATAGTCCAGTCATCCTTGTTGTTCAAGACGTTTGTATGTGGGAGTCCCACTCCTTGTGGCCCTGTGTTAAAAAATGTCTGCCCAACGGGGCGAAACATCAGATCGAAATGATCATTCCAATCAGTAAAAAGATCTCCGAAAAGTCGATCCCTTGTTCTTGCTAGATTATTAGCCATTGTTTTAGTCTCCTATACTAATGTTATGCCCCTTTTTTCAGAGGACATATACAGTATAGCACAGTGAGCTTCTGTGTCAAGGGTTAGTTAAAGCTTTCATTAAGCATTTGTTCAATTAGTTTGTCGAGTACAATTGGCTGCTTAGATTCATTAGCATATGGCTGTTCGGGGGTAGTGCCAGCGAAAAACTGTTGTTCAGTATCTGAGAAGTCTCCCTTCTGAACTTTTTCTGTTTTCTTTTCAATATTATTGGCTGCAGCCTTGGCATTGTTTGCCTTGGCGTCTTCTTCTAGGCCGCCGGCAAAGTATCCTTGAATATTTGTAGTGAGGAGCTTAAGGCTGTTAAATATATCAAAAATAGCATTATTGAGAATTTGGCTGACGCTCTTTAGCATTGTGTCAATTTGTGCTGCGCCAATTTCAATTGTGCCAATTTCTGCTTTTTCTTGTTCTTCTGAAAAAAGTTCCCCGGGCGTAGGCGCTGCATATTCATGAATATTCTCTACCATATTTTGATTTAAATCAAATTGATCTGTTTTGATATATCCATATGAATTTATTAAAGCCACCTTCTTTTGTTCTTCACTCAACTCATTATATAACTCTCTGGAAAGCTCTTGTACATCACCTTCGCCAAAATACATTTCCTTAATCTGTTTGCCTCTCTTTTCTTGTTGCCTCTTCGAAGCAAAAAGCTGATTAACGCGGGCAGTTGCGCTTGCGACACGGGCAATTAAAGGTTTAACATCTAGGGGTTTCGCCGGCTGATATTCTCCAGAGCGCTCATGCTTTTTCCCCAGTAAATAAATGTTGGAAAAACGATTAAAAAGAGGAGTGCGGTTTACACGAATTTTGGCCAGACCTCGCTCCCCTGCACCAAAAATTTCATCATCCTCTGCCCAATTGATTAGTTTCACGAACTCCTCAAAATCAAAATCTGAGCCATCTTTTTTCTTCAGGTTAGCAAAATACTCTGCATTAGCATCCACCTCTTTTTGAAGCTCATCTACAAAAACAATTTGTAATTCCTCTGCTGATGGGAACTTCCCCGGAGCGGAAAGCGCGTCTTCAATTCTAAAATTGGGATTGTTTATAAGCTCTTCTTTATACGCCAATGGCAAAACAATAGTTCTCGGCGACTCCGAGCCTGCAGATCTAGCTAAAATATTAACAACATTGTCTAAATTAAAATTAAAGCGATAAAACTTTAAAGTTCCTTCTTGCTGTAGTTCTTTGCCCGGCTTGATCTCATCAAGATCTTTGGTAACAGCAATATACTGCATTCTGCCATCTTTAACCAAATCATTGACTAAATCTGTATAGCTGCCCCCCACTTTTAATTTCTTTTCCGCATAAAGTTTCAAGCTTACTGGCGTACCATCTGCCATTGTAAAGTCCGCGATTGTCCCCTTGCCGGTCTTAATTTGTTGGCCACCCAGCATTACAGCAAGAAATGATTCAAAAGAAAAACCAGCCGAAGCTGCGTTGAAATGAGTGATAATCGTTGTCAAAGTTTTATAAAAAACCAAATATGCCATAATCTGTGAAATCATAGATGCCTGAGTGTCACCAAAAAATCCGCTCTCTTTTAATTTAACAGCGTCAAACTGATAAAAATCATTAATTCCTTTAATTTTTGATTTAACGTCGTCCCCCGGAATATTTTTAAGAAAGTCCATTAGTTGTGCACGCTCTTCTGAAGGGATCTCTTTTCCCTCTTTGGTGGTCATATTTGACCAGCCAATTTCAGAGATGGGAATTTCTGGGATTGAACTCCAAGAAAGTGTGTTGGGCGCATCGGCCTCTTGAAGTCTAGGTTTTTCTATTTTTGTTGAATTTTGAATAATTTCTTTTAAGAGTTCGTTTACTATATTGTTCATGTTAATAATTAGTTCCTTATTTCCAGAAGATCTGGATTCCGATGATGCAGAAAGATAAGAGAACACAAGCCATTGTCTTCGGTGTAAACATACTTTCTTTCAATATTAAATAGGTTAGAATGGGAAAGGTTAGATAAGAAACGCCAAAGCCCAACAATCTGGCGCCCCAAGCTTCTCCGAGCGCTGCATATGAATATTTAGAACCATACCAAAAAAACATAGCAGTTGGAAAAGAATAAATCAAGCTGGTTAAAACGGGCTTATCTTCCCACCACTTCCAAGCAAATTGACTGTTGTTCGCAAACCAAACTACAGTTTGGCCAACCGTGAGAAAAAGTATTCCCAAAACAATGTTGTTAACACTTCCTTTAATCACTAAGCAAATCCAATTTCTGTATTTAAAATCTTAAGCTCTGAGTAGGGGTGCAATTGCGGAGCTTCCGTGAGTTCTTTTTTTTCATCGCCATGCCAAAGAATAACTGCAATGGCTTCCTCGTCCACGTTTGCGTCTTCGGACGCTTCTACCGCAAGATCAGGAAAATTAAAAACAATAATGCCATAGCCAAATTCTGGCTTTCTTTTATGAATGACAATTGTGCCGATTGGATAAGCGCTCATCTTTTAAAATAATTAGTACAATACGCGACATATTTTTTCATTTTTGACAAAAGAAAAAGCTTCTATCTATTCTACAATAAAAATCTTTAATTATTTTAGACTTTTTAGCAACAGCAGGATGCCTTTTCCCAATTCTCTTTAATTTGCCCGGGAAAACAAAAACATATTCAGCATATATGTTTACATCATTCTCAAAATCGGCGCTGCCGTAAGAGGTCAAGAAACCCTGCTTAAACAAATAATTGTGCTCGTCTCTGCCTAGACTTCCGAGCATATCGCGGCCCTTGTCTCTAGAAACATAATTTCCCTTATTGTTGGAAATCCACTTAGATTTAGGGAAACGATGATTCTTCATAAGCACGCTAGAAAACTCGTGGTGAAGCTGTCTAACGGAAAGCGCTGGCCAGTCTCCAAACCGCGCAGGATTAAAACGAAGGTAAATTTTTCCGGGCCTGAAAGTGCCGCCAAAGTCTTTTCTAAAAAACCTCAACTCCCCAAAAATATAAATTCCATGTAAATTTTCGTCAACAACCCTCACAGGATATTTGGACAAAAATTTCTTAATGGCCCCTGAAATTTTGGGAATATCTCGCGATTGCACCGGCGAAGTTTCAGCAGAAACCGGGAATCGATACCACTGCTGTGGAAAACATGTTCTATGATTAAAATTATAATTAATCTCTAAGCTGTGCGCGGCGGACGCGCAAAGCATCGTAACAATAAAAAATGTAATAATTCTTTTAAGCATTGTTTTTTCTTATCTTTTTCAGAGTGCCGGTAATATTTTGAATGTTTCGCATCGCGCTCTGAAGTTCTTCCACGTCAACAGCTTGCTTTTCCGTCGTCGCCTTTTGTTTTTCTATACTAGCCTCGTTTTTTTCTTTTTCATCTTCTGTTGGGCGATCCGCCGCGATTGGGCCCTGTTGACAAACTGTTATAATATCTGAAACCTCGTCTAACAACAAATCCAATTTTGCCAAATCTTCTCTTAAAGAAAACACCTGTGTCAGAACAGTAGCATGATTTATTTCTTCTTCGGCTAAACTTGAAATTACTTCCAATAGTTGTTTCTCCAGACCTTTTTTTTGTCGAAAGTGCTTTAGATGAAAAGCAATTTTTTCTGGCATTTCTGAAACGTCAGAAGTAAAAGAATATCTAATTCTCATTTTTTTCTCCTTGCACCACTAGTATAACAAACAACGCACCCTTTGTCAATGGTCAGTGTTCTAATATTGCGTAGTTTGTTGTTATTAAAGTAGAAGCAACGGACACTGCATTTCGTAGTGCGCAGGATGTAACGCGAGCAGGATCAACAATGCCTTCTTTAATCATATCAACTAGTTTGTTGGATGAAAAATCCCAACCATTATTTCCGCTAGATGCTAAAACTTTAGAAATAATTAAATCTGGCGATTCGTCGGCATTTGTAGCCATTTGTTTAATGGGTGCTTGGCACGCTTTTAAAACTACATTAAACCCAAGCTCCTGTTCCTCCGACAACTCTAGTGGCCTTATTTCTTGTGCCGCCCTAACCAAGGGTACCCCGCCACCAGCATGGATCCCGTCAATTTGCGCAGATCGAACAGCCTCAAGGGCATCTTCGATTCTATGCTTCTTTTCAATCATTTCAACTTGTGTTGGCGCACCGACATAAATTACAGCAACGCCGCTGGCGAGCCGAGTAATCCTTTCCTGAATCCTTTGACAAATTTGTAAAGCGGACTCTTGTTTGATTTTTTCTTTAAGCGTTTCTATTTGTTCTTCAATTTTTTTAAAATCGCCGTTGCCGCCGACGATTGTTGTACTATTCTTTAAAACTTCAACCATTTTAGCTCGCCCAAAGTGTTTTAATTTTATATCTTTTAAACTTAATTTGCCATTTCTTTTAAAAAAAGTAGAGCCGGTTGATATGGCCAAATCTTCTAAAATTCCTTGTCTTTCTTCGCCATATCGTGGTGATTTAATTGCCACCACCCTCATTGTGCCGCGTAAAGCATTTGCAATAAGAGCAGCTAAAAATTGACCTTCGATTTCATCGGCAACAATCACTAGTGGTCTAGACTCCCTTGCAGCCATTTCTAGCGCAGGTAGCATTTCTTCAATAGAATCAAGCTTATAATTTGCAACAAAAACAAGGCAATCCTCATATTTAACCGCAGCCCTACGCTCATCAGTTATAAATTGAGATGATATATAACCGCTGTCAAAACTAAATCCCTCAATCAACTCCAAAGAAGTTTCAACCGATCTTGCTTCTTCAATACTAACTGACCCATTCTTACCCGCCTGATCAATTGCGGTCGCGACCAAAGAACCTATCACAGCATCACCATTAGCAGAAATTTTAGCTACATTTTCGATGTCTTGCTTGTTGGTAATTTTAACAGCGTTGGCTTTAAGATAATCAACAATTTTTTCACACGCCTTGTCCATGCCTCTTTTAAGTTCAACTGGCGAAACGCCGCTGCGAATGTATTTTTGGGCCTCTTTTAAAATAGCATATGCCAAAACTGTAGAGGTCGTCGTACCATCGCCAGCTTCGTCGTTCGTCTGCATGGCAGCCTGCTTTACAATTTGTGCGCCAGCATCTTCAAATAGATCTTCAAACGAAACAAATTTAGCAATTGTAACGCCATCTTTTGTAACAATTGGTGTTTTGTTTCTCTCTCCTAATATTACATTTCTTCCTCTAGGGCCCAAAGTTGAAGCAACGTTTGCTGTTAATTTATTTACACCATCTAAAATGCTTTGGTGTAATTGAAAATCATTACAATATTTCTTTGGCATCTGTCCTCCTTTCTTCAGACAATGTTTCTACGATGATTTTACCATCTTTAAAATAAAAATTAATCATACCAGCTAAATAATTTTTTAACAAAAATATATATTTTTTAAGCTTTTGTGGATCTTGCTCTTGAAAACAAGTTTTCATAAAAGAATTTAGCTTAAATGCTTCTTCTGCAAAATATATATTATTCTTTCTTTTAATTAAATCTTGTTTATAAAGTAATTTAATTAAATCGCTATGATTTTTCATTCTTTAAAAAAGAAACCACCCTCAGACAAGTTAGAAGAGGGTGGTTCTTTATTCTAATATGCTATTTGAGATTATTTTTTAATTTCTAGTAATCTCTTTGCTACTCGCGCACTAATCCGCTTAACGAGTGCTTCCATCATTTCTTCAGGCTCTTCTTCAGGCTCTTCTTCAGGCTCTTCTTCAGCGCCAAGGTCTTCTTCAGCGCCAAGGTCTTCTTCGCCCATGCCTAGCTCTTCTTCAGCACCAAACTCTTCTTCAGCGCCAAACTCTTCTTCAGCACCAAGATCATCGTCGCCCATAGCAGATATAAGCTTCTCAAGAACGCCCTTCAAAACTTCGGCTTCTTCGGGCTCTAAAGTAACTTCGCCTTCTTCGCCCTCAACTTCGGCTTCAGCCTCCATGGCCTCTTCTTCGTCGGCTTCTTCTTCCGGAGCCTCTTCTGCGCCAAGGTCTTCCATGCCGCCAAGGTCTTCTTCGGCGCCAAGTTCTTCCTCTTGTTCCGTGAGTTCTTCTAGATCTTCATCCAACTCAATTTCTTCCTCTTCCTTTAGCCAGCGACTACCAGCAGGAACTATATTGGCTACATCTTTGCGGCTCATGTCGCCGGCCTTGCCGGAAGCCTCATCGACTCTTGCAACAAAACCATCAGCCAGCGGCTGAGTGCCAGCCAATTTCATAAACTTACGAATTGTGACTTCTTCTAAAAGCTTCTTACTCATTTTAAATTAACTCCTGTGTGGTAACATCTATAAATAGTGTTCAAAAAATTAAAAATCCGTCTCTTTATTTTCTTCTGTTTCTGAAATTTCAGAAAAAACAACTTTCTCGCCTTCAAGTGAAGATAAAATCTTAAACCACTCAATAAAGTCCACTTCGTTTTCAACTTCTACCACAAAATTGTGATGCTTATTCTCGTCTCTTAAAATTTTAACATTATAGCTTTTCATAATTTTACACCTTATTATAATTATAGCTTTTCTAAAATTTTCTTATTCATTTTTATAATTGCTTTATCTTGAATTTGTTTTATGCGGACATGACTTACTCCTAGGCGCTTGGCTGTCTCCATCAAGGTTAAAGCACCATTGTCTTTAACACAAACAAGAGTACAGTTCAAATCTTCAGAATAATTTATCCAAAATTTACAAGATTCATTGCAACATGGCGCTCGCACCGCCGAACATTCTTCAACACATTTCATAGTTCATAAACCTCAGACTCGTTTTCTAAAATATCATAAATATCTTTTATTTCTTTGCTTGTAAAATTAAATGTTTTTTCAAGTTTTTTGCCTTTTTGAATTAATTTTTCATTTTTTTCTCGTTTTTTCTTATTTTGAATTTTATTAGTTTCTTTAAATCTTTTTAAAAAATCCAAAATAATAGGATCTTTATCTAGATATGCGTGGATGTAAGTTCGCACAAACTTAGTCAATGAAATTTCATCGTAAATCAATCGAGCTTTTAATTCCGCATGTAATTTTTTCGGAAATTTAAAAGTAATGTCTTTCCACCCTCTCATTGTTTCCTCGTTAAAATGTGCGCTGAGCTTTCAAAATTTGATGCACTAGATTGTTTATAAAAAACTGCTTTGTGTCGCAATTCTTTTAAATTTGAAGCCCCCGAATAAGAAAGGCCCGAACGAATTCCTCTTTCTAACTCTTCTATTGTTTCTTTTACAGAGCCTTTATACGGCACAGTCGAGACAACCCCTTCGTTTGAAGCAATCTTGCCTCTCCAATTATTTTGGGCGGCTGTTGATGCCATGCCTCGATAATCTTTTAATAATCCGCCACTAGGCCCGACAAAAGCTTCACCAGGGGCTTCATCTGTTCCGCTAAGGAGTGATCCCAACATAACAAAATCAGCGCCAGCAGCGAGAGCCTTAACAATATCACCCGAATTTTTAATACCGCCGTCAATGATGATTTTTGCATCTCTGTCTGATTTGGCGCACTCAAATATCGTTGTAAGCCCCGGAACGCCGTGTCCCGTCTGTATTCTTGTAGTACAAATGCTACCACCTCCAATGCCACATCTAATACTATCAGCACCCCAATCAGCCAAATCATTGAATCCCTCCAAGGTGGCAACATTGCCAGCCATTAAGTGAACACTCTTACCATAAATATCCTTCAATATCTTTAACGCGCGTTCCATTAAAACGTGATGGCCGTGGGCAATATCAACACAAAGGATTCTGGCTCCGGCATCATACAACGCACAAGATCGTTCTTCAAAATCGCTTGTTACTCCAATGGCCGCGGCCACGTTGGACGCTCCCGCGGTGGCTACGCTGCGCACCATAGCAGCCTGTTCTTCAATTGAGTTGTACCTGTGAATAATCCCAAGCCCTCCCGCGGTGGTAAGGGCCATGGCCATTTTTACTTCGGTGATGGTATCCATAGGACTGGAAATAATAGGAATATCTAATTTAATATTAGAGTCTAAATTTTGACTTAAACTAATATCACTTCTGCTTTTTACTTTTGAGTATTGCGGCACCAACAAAACATCATCAAATGTTAAGGTATCGTTTTTTAAATTAGCTTTAACTGAACCAAAAAACTTTTTTTGATATCGATCTAAGTCATGAGTCGATTGCATTATTCCCCCTTAACAATTCTAAGGTTGCCGCTCAAGTGAGCATCAAAAAAAGTTTGTAATGATTCTTCCGAATAACCAGACTCTTCATCATTCGGATATGCTATTTCAGTTGCACCTTCGTCTACAAAAAAATAAATTGTTGGGACGCCATCATCACTAAAAACTTTAGTTAATTTTTCTTCTTCAAGTGTGTCAACAATGAAAAACTTAATACTTTGATAAGCGCCGGCCAACTTCATAAAAATAGGCTTTAAATTTTCGCATAGGTGACAAAATTCGCTGCTGAAAAGAACAACACAAGCCTTTGAAGAGTTGAGTACTTCTTTTTCAAAATTATTGATCGTCGCTATTTTTACTTCCATTTGTTTCTCCTATAATTTTTTCAACAATGCTGTTTGCTGCCGCCCAACACTCTGGACAATAAAGCCTTACTACATCAGGTCTTACCACAACTTTCCAAGTCATTGCTTGTTCTTTGTTGTTTTTATCATACTCTTTTTGACAGGTTAAACAATTATCTGGCAAGCTGTCAAACTTACTTAACTGCCTAACCAGCTTTTTTTCCATTTTTTTTATTTCTTTTTGCTGCCGACGGGCGAGCTTGCGTTCTAAACTACCCATGTTTATTACCCATCGATGAAATTCTTACGTGCGGTCTGGCCATACCTTCCATGGGTGGGCCGCGAAAAACCACGACCGCAGATGGAAAAGGCGCAGCATTTTTTGAGTTACCAAATTTTAATCGTCCTTTTACAAAATAAATTTCATTAGCTTTCATACAATAGTCATGCCACCACTTTGTATCTGTTCGCGAAGGCAACAAACATACAACAGTTGTATGCGGCTTAAGCCCCTCTTCGTATGCCTTCTTTACCCATTTGCCTATTTCACGACCATAGGGGGGGTTCATAAATGTGCGCTGGCGCGCCCAACTTTGAAGCAGCCCGTCGTCCTCTTCTGTAAAATAATTTTCACACTTAGCAGTTTCTGAAGTGGCACACGGGTCTAAATCAAACTGGTATGCTTTATTTAGTCTTTCATAAAAATCCTGTGGAGTTCCCCAAGCTGTCGAATTGCTTGAATAGTGTACGGACATTTTAGTTAATTGTGTTCTATCGTTATTAGTCTGAAGCATTATCTATCCCCCGTGCTTCCCAAGGCTCCGTCGCCCCTGGTCGAATTTTCATTTAGTGTATCTGTGTCGCACCCCACAACAACACACGGCTCAACAGGAATCAATACAGCTTGCGCTATTTTTTGTCCCGGCTCAAGAGTGCGCGCGTCGGATCCGACATTGTGCAAGTTAACAAACACTTCGCCGTCATAGCCGCTGTCCACTACACATGCGCCAACAAGCAATTGCTTCTTTGCGGCCACGCTTGATTTGTTTTTGATTTCCAACATATAGCCATAAGGAACTTCAACCTTAATGCCAGTTGGAACAATCTTTGACTCACCGGGGTGCACACAATAATCGGTACCATACAGGGCATGTTGTTTGTCTGGACAATAGAATAAATCCATTCCAGCATCTGCTGCATGTGCGCGCAATGGCAGCTTCGCAGCTTTTCTAATTTTATAAACTCTTAAATTCATTTTATCCTACTAATTTAAAATTGTATTTGATTGATCTGGTGCTAAATCCCCACTTGCTATTATAATCAAGTTTGGCCATGTATGGCTTGTTTAAGATTAGCTGTTGATCTTGTTTCACACCCCAACACTTAATAGAATTAAGTTTGCTGGAGCTATCAGTCACACGCAGAATCCAATATATTTTTCCATGCTTCGTCTTCTTCTCGACAATTTCTTTTGGAATAAACCAAGCAATCCTTAAGGCAGGATCGAATTCGCCAAGCGGCGGAACTTTATATTTCTCAAAGTTCTTAATTATATTATCGTCTACAACCATTTTAATCGGATATACGCCTGTTAAAGAATCCAAATAATGAATCTTTTCTTCTGTTGTGAAGTCCCCTTCATTATTATACATTTCAATGTTTTCGTCAAGCTTTTTCTTTGTCTTCGGCCGATCAACCGCAACGGAAGACCAAAAATGTTTAAGTCCAGTAAATCTATTATCCATTAAAGAATTCAATGTTTGGCTGCGAGCCATTACATCCAGCCCCTTTTTGTTTAGTTTGCTGTACGAAATGTTCTCATTAAACAATAACTCTTCAACACTATTAAAAGGTCTGTTGGCAATAATTTGATCAATCGCAACCGCGCCCAAACCCTTAATAGAAGTAAGCGGCTGGATTAGTGTTTTACCATCAATCTCCCAGACTTTGCCAGAAGTGTTTATGTCCGTGGTTCTGATATCATATCCAAGACTTCTTGCGATGGAAATTGCCTTTGCCTTTTTGTCTTCCGGCTCTTTATCCAAGAAAGCGGCCAGCCACTCAGAGGGATAGTAATTAAGAAGATGGGCACACTGATAGCTAAGAATAGAATAGCTAACTGCGTGGGACTTATTAAAACCATATCCTGAGAAGTACTCAAAGGTTTGCCAGAGTTCTTCGGCTTGTCGAATTGTGAGTCCTTTTTCTTCACACCCCTCAACAAATTTGTTGTGAAGCTTCTTTTTCTTTTCATATGTTTTGCCCGTTGTTCCCTTCTTTGTTAATAGCTTGCGAAGCATGTTGCCTTCGTCAAGTGAAAAATCTTTGCCCAGCTTGTGAGCGAGCAATGCGATCTGCTCTTGGAAAATAAGGAAGCCGTGAGTTTCCTTAGTAACTTCCTTAATCAACTTGTGAATATATTTTACACTTGATGGATTATTCTTCGCGTTTACATATTGATTATCAACGCCGGCGCTCAAAGGGCCCGGGCGAAATATCGAAGTAATCGCTGAAATATCAATGATGCTCTTCGGCTTTGATTTCCTGCAGAAATTCTGCGCACCATTGTTTGCAAACTGAAATATGCCAGCCCACTTGCCTTTATGGAATATATTTTTATAAACCTTTTGATCATTAAAGTCAATTACATCGGGGTGTAAATGTTTGTCGTACCAATCTTTAACATCTGAAAAAGATGGTGTTTCCACGCCATGATGCCGGCGAAGGATGTGCTTGATGCAACCCTCAACCATTCGTAATGATGCAAGTCCGAGAATATCAAACTTAATAAAGCCAAGAGGCTCAAGATGTCTAACATTTTGTCCTTCACTCCAAGGGGTTTGTATAACTCCCCCACTATTAATTAGCGGCATCTTCTTGTTAAGGTCATCAGCAACCAAAACACCGCCGGCGTGCCGCGAAACAGAACGGATTTGTCCTTTAAGGTTTAATACGTGTTCTTTGATGTGTGGATACTTGTTAAAGTATGCCTTCAAAGTATGACTATATTCCATTAATTCTTCAAACGTTGGAACATATACACCAGCCTTGATGCCGTGTGCCTTCTTGGCAATTGGTGTTGCCTCGTCAAGCATTTGGCTCGTTACCGTATTCGCTTCGGTAAAAGGTATACCATAGAATTTACTGATGTCTTTGATTAAGGAGCGGAACTGTAATGTGTTATAATTAGAAATAGGCACAACATTATTCTTGCCCCACTCCGCAATAAACATATCCTTCAATTCCATCGGATCTGAAACATCGTAATCAATATCAGGATAGCCGCTGCCGTCCTTCGTTAAGAATCTCTCAAACAGAAGCCCAAACTTAATTGGATCAACCTGTGTAATGTCCAACACATATGCAACCAGAGAACCGGCAGCGCTGCCGCGACCGCTGCCCACCAACTGACATGACTGCGCCTTGTCGGAGATAGCTTTCATTGTAAGGAAGTACTTTGCGAACCCACGATCTTTAATAACTGTAAGCTCTTTGTTCAGCCGCAATACATATTCATTCTTGTTGTGCAAGCCCTTGTTCTTGAGGCCCGCGCTACACATTTCTATCAAGGCTTCTTCTTCTGTTTTCTCTTTGGGTACAACAAATTCTGGTAGCTGGACTTCATCGAGCGGGTAGAAGCTATCGATGCGATTAAAAGCGATGTCAGATGTACGCTCGATACTGCCAAGAACGGCATCATCGTTGTATACAACATTACATTCGTCGCTGTATTTTTTATATGCTTCCCACATTTCATCGCCGTTCTTTGGATAAAGCTCATATTTTAGTTCCTCTCTGCTGCTGGGCAGACTGTTATCTGCATAATCTGGCTTAGATTTCCCAAGCCAGCCTAGCTGTTTGTAAAGCTCTCTGTCCTTATATAGTTCTGGGCGCGGATAGTGGGCATCGGCGGTTGAAATTGTTTCAATACCCTGAGCACCACACACTTCAATGATGTGTTTGTTTACTTCGTGTTGTTCGGGGACGGCGTTCCACTGGAGTTCACCATAGAACCTATCACCAAAGATGTCTTTAAAGCGCCTCACGGTGGCAGTCATCGCGGCTTTGACGGCTTTAGGGCCCTGGTCCCGGTTGTTCCAGTAATCTTTGCTTAGAGGGCCTCCCAGGCAGGCAGAAGAACAAATGATTCCTTCGTTATGTTCCTCCAACATCTTGTAGTCCATGCGAGGATAGCGATAAAAACTTTCCGGCTGAAATGATTTGGAAACCAATTGGAAAAGATTTGTTAACCCTTTCTGATTCTGTGCCACCAAAACCAAGTGTGCTCTCCTGTTTAAAATATTCTTCGCCGCTCGCTTGCTTACTTGTTCGTCTTCAACGGACATAGAGATATCTTCTTTCTTCTTCTTTTTCTGTGTTGCTTTGTGTTCTTCGTATTCGGATTTCCACTTATCTAGATCATCAATGAAGTACGCCTCAATGCCGTAAATCGGCTTAAGATCGCGGCCTTCTTCTTTCATCTTCTTCGCGTGAAGAACCTGATAGGAAAGTGCGTTCATATTTCCGTGATCTGTGATGGCTAAGGCCGTCGACCCATTCTCATATGCAAAATCCATATGTTCTTGGGGATATCCTATTGCGTCAAAAATGCTAAATGTTGTGTGTCCGTGTAAGTTTACAAAGGGGATGTTACTCTCTGTTCTTGTCATTATCAAACCAATCGTCTACTAGTGTTTCAAGTTCATCGAGAAGATTATCAAAAGACTCCTGCGCCTCTTCAACATTGGCGAACTGCTCGCGCTCTTCTCTGTACTCTTCTATTGTATAACGAATCCGTTCTAAAAGCAAGTGTTTCATTTCTTCTTCCTCTACTTCTTTTTGCGCCTCTAACACCGCAATAACAAAGTCTTGTTGGTCTATAGTTAGTTGATGCCAATAATTTGGCAAGTTGCATCGATACTTAATTAGTTGTGAAATTTCGTTGTATGCTTTTTCTTCAATCATCATCTACTCCAATTGGTGGCAATTTCCCCGCTGTTAATGGTTTTGGCCTCTTTAGTTGTTCTGCAGAGCCCATATACTTTTTATACCCTTCCCAAGTGCTTATGTCATAATACCACGGCAGTTTTAATTTCTCTGCATTGATCAAGTCCATGGGCTCAAAAACCTTGTCTAGTGTAAATCTTCTTGCTATAAACTGTTCATCAAGAGGCCTCCGCCTGGACCAAGCAGAAGGATCGTCTTTAACAAATTCTCCAAAAGCCTCCCATGTGCCGGTATTTTTGGATGAAATGTTTGCATTAATTTTTTTAATATCTTCTCGCGTAAAAGTAAAACCCAGCCGTTCATTGTCTTTTGCTGTTTTGCCCTTGTGTGTTACACAAAACTGCTTTGAAGAAGATATTATGTTACGCTCTTTAATAAGAGTTCGCGGATCGTATACGCCGAATGGAAAAGCAGCATAAAATCTATTCGGATATAGAAACTCGCTTATATTTTTTGTTACTCGCAATGCATATAGTGCAGCATTTATAATACCCCAGCCCAAGCTGTCTCTTCGGCTTCTATATTTTGGCATATGAGGTACACAAAAAATTGGAATAACTTTTCTAGAGTCGCTTCCAAAGACATCATACTCGCGATAATACCAAACGGGATCCTGCACATAGTCTCCGATCCGATGTTTAATAAGCGGCGCCCAATCATCATTTACAGTTATCCATATAGATTCGCAGCCCGCGCATGCACATTCAAAAATAGCACGCTCAAGGGCTGTATAATTTGGGCCAATCGGCATTAACGAATCATGCCACTGGAATCCAAAAGTAGATGGTTTAACCTCCATGGATATACATCCAGCAAGGTTAAATGAATTTGGCGGTGCATGTGCTGCAGTATGCTTAAACATATTTCTTTTTCAGTCCTGTGGTCGAAAACAACATTTTCAACCTCTTCATATTCACTTGTATCGCGATTATACACTTCTCTATTAATATAGTCAAGAACAATCTCTTGTTCATATGCTCTTTTTTTTAATCCCAAATTTTCAAATATATTTCTTAATTTATATTTCATTGGAATTAAAGAGTAATCAAATTTTAATAAATCGGCGTCGGCCAAGAAGGATGTGACAATAATCTCTTTTCTTTTTTTAATAGCCTCGTTTGCATAAAAGTGGACTTCAGAAATAAAATCATCGCCAACTCTTATTAAATCATAGTCGTGTTCTTCCATCACAACCCTGAACTTATCTTGTACCAAGCATTTCTTTTTTTCAGAAGAAAGCCTATTAAGGTTCTGAATCAATTCAGGATCAAAAACGCGCAATTTATTAAATTTAATTTTTATAGATCTCGCTCTTTGTGTCGCGATTTTTAAAGTATTTCCTTCTAATCTAATTTTTTCTATTTTATCTGAAATTGGAATTTTGCCGGCCAAGGACAAAACAAACAAAAGGCGATCATAGATCTGCAACTTAGATGCACCCACTTTAATTTGGCCTTGAGGCGTATTTAAGGCCTCTGTGGGGTTGGTTAAAAACAGTTTATCTAAAGGAAAATCCGCCTCAAAATGTTCATAAAAATGAGGCGGATTTTGTTCCTTAAAAATAAGCGGAGATTGGCCTACATAAGCATAAAAAATAGCCGACAAGTCACTACCGACGACGACCTCATCGTACTCATATACATGCTTTTTCATCCTAACTGTCGTTAATCAGCCCGTAAACATAGTTCTCCAAAACCAAAGTGCTTCCAGTTACTTCAAATAGCATATTTGTTTCGACAATGACTTCGCTACCGGGCTTAATGCCCTTAAGCTTGCTGTCTTCTGCAATATCTAGTACTTTGACTATGGAGTATTTTTCAATTGAAGATTCATAACCTTCTGGCAAAATAAAAGAAGAACTCTTTTCTTTCTTTTCCTTCGGCTTTTTGTGAACAACAAGGTGCCTATTTAGTGGCTTAATTTTCATTATTCCCCTGGGCAATTTTAACTGCGCGATTGTAAGCTTCTTTGCGATTAGTGTATTCTACAAATTTTGTTATACCAATAATCAGTACAAAAATTCCACCAGTAACCCATAGAATTTCCATTAGTTTGCCTCCTTTGACGCTTCAACCGCTCGATCGTAGAATGCGCCAAGCTGCTCAAAATCAATATCATCGCTCATCAAACGATATGCTTTCTTGGCAAGTCGAATCTCTTCCTTTGAAAGCCACTTGTTATTTACATAATTGCGGGCAAGATCTCGTCGCTGGTCCTGATAGGGCCGAATGCAATCCTCGATTGCGGATAGTGATTTAATATACTCAGTGATGTGTTCTGCTTTGGCTGTCTCATCAGACATAATAGCCTCCTTTTCTGTACTACCAGTATACCAAATCTGAGCTTAATGTCAATCTTTTTATTCAACTATCTCATACACACCGCTATCTAGTGCGTGCTGAAGATCTTTATATGAAATCTTATGAAGATTGCCTTCTACGGCCCAAAGAATGCTAATTTTGTTTTTGCCAACTTCAGTTATAATACCGATCGCGGAATCATTATCATCAAAGTAGATGTATTTTACAAGTTGGCCTTTTTCAAGGTTCATATGATTATT
>Ga0209756_1002299_pt1 | contig 16654 bp, 5 predicted proteins | sample ETNvirenome_6_85_FD_184071 | JGI IMG/M metagenome (GOLD analysis project Ga0209756, IMG submission 184071) | Marine viral communities from the Pacific Ocean - ETNP_6_85 (SPAdes) (version 3) | ecosystem: Environmental > Aquatic > Marine > Oceanic | place: Pacific Ocean | collected 2013-06-19
CAACACAATCTAGATATGATATGTCAATATCTCGGTCTGTATATTCTGGGAAATAGGTTTGGAGACCCAAAAAATCACAATCATCGACTTGTGTACTAAATGCGTTTGGGTCGTCGGAAAATTGTTCTTTAATAACTTTTTCCGCGACGTTTACTAACTGACTTTCTTTTATAATTATTTTTTTCATAAGATAAATAGCTTTAATTGCTTGCTGCTTGCTTGCATATAATAAATATGTATATTATACTATAAATATTAATATATTTTTATTATAATTAATGTATGAAAAATTTAATTGTTTGTCTTCTTATCTTTGTAGTTGCACAAACTATGGTGTGGTTACAATTAAATGGCCAATTTGTGTGGGAATCCTTCCGAAAATATGAATGGGTATTAATTCTTTTTGGACTTCCGATTAGTTGGTTGTTCCTTGAAGCTACTAGACAAGGGGTCACAGCGTTCGATGGATTACTTTGGCCCCAAAGATTCTTAGCTTTTGCAACTGGTATAATAATTTTTAGTATATGTACATGGGTGTTAAAGGGTGAGGGTATTAACACAAAAACAATGATTTCTCTAGGTTTAGCTACCTGTTTGGTTTTAATACAAATTTTCTGGAAATAAAACCTTAGTTTTCATACTATTTATATAAGATGAATACTTTATTTAAAGACATATTATTATCTGAAGATTATGTGGGCAATATGATAACTGGGGACTTGCCTAAACGACTCGATAATACACTATTTACCCTAATTCATGTACTAGGTGGGTTCACTACCTCAGATGTTATTAACTTTGCAAGACATGCAAACCATAGGGAAAAAAAGCTGCTAAATAAGATGGTAAATGACCTACATTTATATGATAATGTGGGAGTTCGTAGTTTCGATAAAGAAAGTATTAAATCCTCCTCTAAATACAGAGCACTGGTAATCTTTTTACAAACAATTGCTGATACAGGAGGTGCTGATTCTTTAATGGAACAAAGAACCGAAACGGACCCGTATTTTGGTGATTATATTAATAAAGACCATATAGACGCTATCTTTAAACAGTGGGATAAATTAGGTAAACCGGATTATAGTGTTTTAAAACTTTTTGGTGTTGAGGAAGAACCACATATGGACGAATATACAGATTTTAGGAATGTGGGAGATGTTGTCTACCCGCTTTTGGTTATAGAGTGGTTGGGTGGTGTAGAAAATACGGATTTTGCACAAGCTCCCTGGTTAGAAACTAGTGACATGGGTTTTGAGAATCTAAAGTTTAAAGTAGAACCTATAGGTTTTGATTATTTATATGATGAATCAGATAGGTTTGGTGAACATGGTTATGCTTGTTGGGATATTAGAGTTCTTATAGATAAGGATGGTGACTTAGTTACTAGCGAACCTAGAGCGGACTGGGATAAACCATTCGTTCAAGAATTATTCCCAGAAAGTGCAAGAAATAAATTAAGTTCCTTTAGGAATTATACTGAAGACCAGATGGAACTTATAGAAATGTTATGGGAAGAATATGAGGGTTATAGAAACTTATCTTCACAATTCTGTAGGGTTGAGGTTGTTTTAGTTTAACGTTCCACTTTTGCAAACATTCCTGAGAATATCTCTTCCATCGCTCCAATTACAGCATATTGGTCGTCACCCCAGTTAGATTTATGTTTATCAATAATCTTATCTACAACAAATCTTAAATCCTTTTCTAATAAATTCCATTTATCGTCATCACTTGGACTCCAAGAATGTTCTTGTAAATTAGTAACAATTCTTTTTAATTGTTTCTCTGATATGATTATTTTTGTTGCCATCTTTTATAAGGTCTAATATAATAATGTTTAAAAAAGGTATCTATTTTTTCCCAACCTAATTTTTTTCTTAATCTATTCTCCCATATTGTTAAAGGACAAACCAATACGGGTGAGAATATTAAATGTAGAATCCAGGTATTAACTGGTAACCACACCCAGAATGGTTCCTTTATCATTAATAAAGGAGCTGAGACTAAAAACCCTAAAATACCTAAATGGTGAAATAGGACCAATACATATAGAAAAATCTTTGTCATTAGACTAATACTTTTTCTACTTTTTTCTTTTTCATTTCAGAGAGGACCTTAACTTTTTTAATAAGTCTACCTAGTTTCCTATCTATTTGTTTATATGTTAGTTGTTTTTTCTCCATTAATATATTCATTTTAACTCTGAAGACAAAAAGATAGACAAGCAGGACTTCCTTGTGCTTGACTCTGATATTCGAAACAACTTCCACCCGCCCAATATGGAACACACGGTACAGCATAGGTATGACCATAATTAGGTGAAGTTGGGTTTGTATTTGTATATACTCCAGCTGTAGTCTGATAACAACCAATACCGGTCCCAATAGGATAAGGTGCTAAAGCACATACCCAACCATCAATAACGGATTTACCATCACCCCAACTATTTCCTGGTCCGGCTGGTACATTAACAGCTCTCAATTCAATTGTTGGTGTTGTTACTGTGGTCTCTATTATTGGTTCTATTAATGCGTCTACCTCAACACTAGTTGTTAGTGCTGGTTGTATTGGGCTTTCGGCTCTGAATCTTAATTTTGGCATAATTTTTATATTATTTTATTATTTATCTTATTATTTATTTTAATAATCTGACACCATATCCAAGTCTTTCCCCCCGTCTCTATCTCTACCTGAATCTGAATCTGAATCGTCTTCATAACATTTATCACACATATGGTCCGAACAACCCGATGGTGGTGTGCCTGGTGGTGGTCCTGCTAAACACCACTCACAACACGACTCGTACCCGCTAGAACTTTCTCCATTTGACCCATTCCCACTACTAGTTGTGGTTGGTATCTCAAAAGGACTAGTTGGTGCTCCTACTGTTGGTTTTGGTGGTGCTTTTGGTGCTAGTTTATTTATTTCTCTAATAAATTTATATAGTTCTGGGTCTTTATTAGACACAATTGGTTTTGTTTTTAATTCATCGAATCTTCCAGCCGCTTCATCATGTGTTAGACATGGCATATACCCAGCAGCGTTATCACCACATCCAGGTGGACTCCATTTTATACATTTGTTACTTCCATCTGGTTGCGTCTGCCACGTTCTACAAATACAAGGTCCACCAGCAGTTGCTTTACCTGTACATACTGTTTGGTGAACACCACTACACCCGATTTTACGTCCTAGGTCTTCAGCTCCATCAGCCGCTGAATAAACTGGTACTCCATCTATATAACATAAAATTTTAGTTTTACTTTCTTCAAAAGTTTCAGTCTTTTCTCTAGATAGACAACCATTATATAAACAAACTCCCGGTGCTTCATCTGTACAATAACCACAATCATCACCTTTAAATCCTCTATCATGTAAAGCATTTAGTTTATCAAGGGCCTTACTAAGTTCTTTAGCAACAACCGCTATCTGTATACCGTAGTAGTCTGATAAGTCTACAACCATTTGAGCTTCTTCACGTATTATATCTATTGGTCCAGGTACTATATCTGGTACACATGTACATTCACTATAACTCCAGTGGAATCCAATAGCACATGACATGTTTTGGTCACATTCACACTCACACGTTACCCAACTAAAAGTAAATCCTTGTATACAACTTACTGGGTATGGACATGGTTGGTGACCATCACATGGTACTTCTATATCATCTAGTTTACACTCACACGGGTTAGCTGTTAATAGTAGTTGATAAATAAATCCATTATTATCCATACAACATTTCCAACATGGCTTATCACCACCTTCACAAACACTTTGACATTGAGCTAATGCGTTACCAAAGAATGGTGCTCCTGCCGCTGTTGTTGGTGTAAATTGACATGCTGAACCTATACATGGAACACACGTAGGTGTCACAACAGGTCCTGGCCCATCAGTTTGACAGTTGTATCCATCTTCTTGTGGGCCACAATCTCCCGCTAAAACTGCTGCGTTACATGCTGCTGGTGTAGCGTAAGGTCCTACTACTCCTGGGATTAGGGATACACAAGCACCGTTTGGACAATCGTACCATTGTCTTTTACAACAATTCTGTGTGTCTTGTTTACAAGCTAATTGAGTTGGGTATGTTGTTATTCCTGGCCCAATATTATTTGACTGTAAACATACACATGGTTGGTTTCCAGCCCATACTTGTGTTCCAGGTTCTCCGATTACTGGTACCGCTCCTACATTACAATACCACAGGTCCTCACAACAATTTGCTGAACATGATGCGGATGTACTGTAATAGTTTTGTGTTGGGGTTCTACCTGTACCAGCTAATTCAACACAGTCACAAGGTTCGTCTATACATATACATGGTTGGAATGGACTTATTCTAATTAATGTGTCACTATTTCCTGGTATAGTCCAAACATCATGTAGTAAATTGGTATGTGTTATGTTTGGTGAGTAATTAACCATTAAATAATTATTAATTCCCGGTTGTAAATTTACTTGGTTTATGAAATCACCCCAACTATTACAAGGTCCTGTATTAATATAATATGGATGAGTTGGACTTAAGTCATTGCTCATACTAATTGTGTCGAAATAATGCCATACCCCTGAATTACAATATGAATTACAATTAGGTGTTAGTGGGTTATATACCCCTGGTGCAGTCTGGTCATATTTAGTCATATTAAAATTAGTCCAAGTTAAACTATTAGCTTGATTACTGAAATAAGTTAATAAGTTATTTACCAACGTTCCATACCCATTTGGTAGTGGTTGACAATTTTGTACTGGTATTGACGCCTTCATTTCACAATTAACTGCTGTAACAGCACTAATACATTCCCATTCTACACATACTGCTAGACATTGACCTAGGGAATTAAATTGTCCTGTTCCACTATTATTTGATTGACATCCGTTGAGTGTACAATCATAAGTTTCCTCACAACAAGCTGAATAACAGTCTGAATATTGAGTGATGTTGTATGGTGTAGTTCCTGTTCCTGGTATTAGGACACAATCACAAGGACTACTAATACATTCACAAAAACTTACATATGGTTCTAATACCATACTATCAGGATTGCTGATAAGCATGTCTTGAACTTCTTGGAAAGTCCATGATAAACTTACTATCATTCCTAAATTAATATTAATATATTGAATTATTGATGCCCAGTCTGTAAATGGTCCCGCGATTACCACCCCGGTATTTGCTACTTTTAAATCCACGTGTGTTAGATAACCCTCATAACCTAAAAGATAGGTATTATTAAATGGCCATCCCATACTGAAGTTTACTTCACAACTTTGTGTAAATGGTGGTACTGTACCTTGTACTATACTTTTGTAGTTTGAGAAGGTAGCATTCTGCATATTAACTACGTTAGGTGCTACTGGTGGTGTTGCTGAATATGCAAAATACGCTATCATATCGTATGCGTCACCTGCCCCCATAAAGTTAGACCCACCACCTAGAGGTACTTGTGTTAGGGATTGACATGGTCCTATTGGTGTTGTTGACCCTGACTGACATTCCCATTGTTGACATTCCTGTTGACATTGAGTAATCGAAGAGAACGCACCTAGACCGTTAGCTGGATTAATACAACCTGTCTGTGTACAATCATAAGTAGGACAACATGCTGTTAAACATTCAGCTTCTGTACTGTGATTACCGGTACCGTCAAATAATTCTACACAAGTACCACGACAAGGGTCTTCATCACATACACAGTACTCCCACTTAGCTTCAATATGTGGTGCCATATGTTGTACTTGTTGCCAAGTCATAGTGGTATTAAACACATGACCTGTGCCATACGTCGCCGCGTTATCGTTAAGTGCTTGTATAAACCAACCCCACTGAGTGAATGGAGGTCCTCCAGTGTATCCTCCACCCGTAATATCATATGGGTATACAGAACAACTAAGTTCCATTACACGTGCCCAGTTTCCTGGGAATGGACTTGGACATGCTGTGTCACCTAGAGCTAATGGTATTAGTGGTTGTCCTTGATAAGTACCCACTTGTGCTCCCGCGATTGGTGAAACAGCCATTTGGTATTTGAAGGCACTTAGACTACCCCACCATCCAGCGAATCCCATTCCAACAAGTTGATTTATTTGTGTTGTATATGATAATCCTACTGCTGTAGTATCTTGACATCCAAGACAAGTGTCTACTAAAGGTGCTTGAGTTATTGTATCACATGACCATGTACTTCCACTACAACAATATGTTTCACATAATGCTGAAGTTACATATGTTCCTCCACTACCTAATACTTCATTACAGTGACAGTCTGTCCCGTTATTTTGACCCCAACAACCACATATTGTAGACCCACCGGAAATGAACCACCCAATTCCTGCTCCACCAAATGTTGAATTATTAAGGCTCATTACTGTGCTATAACTCATAGTGTCGTTAACAGGAGAACCGTGTGAAACCCAATAATTAATTGCGTCTACCCAATTTAAGAAGTATTGAACTGGGTCATTACCTACTTTTGTATTAAGACTAGTTCTAACCCTGTATCTCTTGAATCCATTGTATCCCCAACAGTTTGGAGTACCGTACGTTTGGAAGTAGAAGTCATCGAAGTTTTGGTGGTTGAATGGCGGTCCTTGATTTACTAAAGCTTCTTGGAAGTCGGTAGGACCACCTGCACCCACCATAAATGTTGCTGGTATTTTATTAGCACAACTGAAGGTATTATTTGAGGTACCTGTTGTTGCCGAGATACACTCAAAGGTTATAACTTGTGGACAATCAGCGTCACATGCTACCCAAGGATATTTGAGGGGGCTAATCATTTGATTAAGTGTTAAACTGTTTTCATAATCTCTATTTGAGTCCCACGGTGTTATGTGGTCAAATGGACATGGTGGAGAACAATAATCTACCACACGTACAAAACAACATTCTTTACCGTACTCATCAGTATATAATACCACGTCACCTGGATAATATGATTGTCCCAATACCCATGTAGATACACCTCCCGCTGGTACTGGGTTAGTTGCGTATGTATATGTGTTTGTTGTCGGTGGAGTTGTGTTTACCCAGAACTCATATGTTATTGATTCACAACCATAACAATCACAACATCCACTACCTGGTTGTATTACACCTACTGGTGGTAACGCTGCTTGACAAGATGCTAAAGTAGGATACCAATTACAAACTGAAGGATTAATCGGTCCAGTATATAAAGAACATAAACATGGTGTATTTGGACTTCCTATTGATGCTGGACAGTCACAACCAAAATTACACTCGTTTTGACAATTAATTTGAGTCGTGAACGGTCCTACCACATAATTCGATGGTGGTGTTAGGAATGATTGACACCCAAAAATATCCATACAGTACCACGACTCGTTTGATTCTATTTTTGTACATGAGTGTTGGAATATTCCTCCACCAAATGTTACATTAGTTGCTCCATTTACTACATTAGTAACTTGATTGTGTAATGTTAGTGTTTGTGTAGGTACTGGTGCAAACTGTAAAGGTGTAACATTAGTCATTAACTCAAACACTCTTCTCTCTGTTGTTATACCAAATATTTGTGTACTTACATCATTTACCCCATAAAGAGAATCCATCGTTTCTCCAGGGTTTAATCCAGTAATTGGACTAAATTCTAGTAGTAGTCCTGCAGGGTGGGTAAATTTACCTACATAATAGTCGGTATTATTCCCATAAGTTATTATGGTGTGAGCTGGATTAGCTCCAACACCTTCATCCCATAGAATATCACCAGTACAAGTTAAACCACTTGGTATATCATAAAGTGGTGTGGATACTGCGAATGGACCTGATATATCTACTTCAAAAACCTTATGTAACGCGGTTAATAATTTGTATGGACTATTAGTTGGTGTTAATCCTTCACCCATAACTCCAGGACCAACGCCTATTGTTCTGTTGAATACTTTGGTGAATGGACACCATGTTACGTCCCATTCATGTATATTACCATAATTATAAAGCCATATTTTATTTTGTCTTGCTGCTATGTCATAGTATTGCCACCCAGAATCATCGAATAGTTTTACTGTTGTATTTGCCCCGTGGTCATAATATAAAACACCTTCTTGTTGACCACATATTAACACACCACATTCCTCAACACAAGTGGCAGAACAACAAACAGATTCACATAACGCGGATTGAGTTATGGAATAACCACTTGTGTGTCCGGTACCACCCGTTAATACACAACCACAATCAGTTTCCGCACAAACACATGGTTCCCAAACTGGATATAACTCAAGGTGTTGTGAAGTTGCATTTCCAGTTAATATAATTTGGATTTGTTCTAAGTCCATAGCTGCGTTAACCGCGTAACCATTTGCATTTAAGTCTAGAAGCATTGTAGTCCAATCGGTATATGGTCCGTTCCACATTGGTGTATTTGATGGGATTCCATTCAGTGGTCTAACAAAACACTCTATTAGTCGAGCCCAAACACCATAAGGTGCTAAACAACTAGGTACTTGTCCCCAGCCGGTTCCACAACCTACAGTACAATCCCATTTATAGTTTCCAAAATTAGTTCCTTGAAGTCCGTTTCCAACATCACCAAAATAGTTTAATGCATCATATTTAGTTGCTAGATATGGCCAAACTGTTGAGTATTGTGGTAATAATGCTCCTACAGTACTATTCGCTCCTGGTGGTATGGTTGCTGTGGTACCACTACATGAATCTAATATCGTTTCTCCTGATATACATAACCATTCTTGACATTCCGATATACAATCATTGTATTGAGCTAAAGTGTAAGCTCCTAGTCCATTTCCAGGGTCCACACAACCATTGATTGTACAATCATATGTAATTGGGGTTCCTGAAGGACAACAGACTGCTTCACACGCCGCTGAAGTTGGGTAGTATTGACTCCCTGGTCGTTCTATACAGTCACACGCATTTGCGTCAAAGTAACAGGTACATGGTTCTAATATGGCGATAAACTGTTGGTGACTAAATATTGTAGTTGTATGTAAGTCATTAACACTCATTCCACTTGTTATCGCGTAACCAAGTCCTTGAGCAGCTGTAATAAATGAGTTCCAACTAGAATATGGTTGATAATTATACACACTCGGATGAGCGATTGATATCATACGATAGGTTGGGTAACTGTTTGGTCCGTATATTATATTACTAGCTGGACCGAAACAATTAGTTACTCCTGTACATGAAGCAGTGCTTCCTGAACAATATTCAAATGTAACAGAAGAAAATGGTACATCTGGATATAAGTAGTGATGGTCCGTTAATATTGTCTCAACTTGTCCCATCCCAAACGAGGCAACTGAAAATGGTGGTGTAGTATTTGCTGGACCATTTAAGTCTACAGTAGTACTAGTAAATGGATATTCTATATTATTTGCTGCAATCGCAGGTGAGGTATCATATAAGTTAATTGATGGGTCACAACTGTTTATTGTTATTCCCGTAACACACTCCCAACTTGTTCTTGGGAAACATCTAGGGTTTTGGTTTGGGTCTAGACAATCACCTTCTGTTTGGAAATGTTGTCCAGTTGGGTTCGTAACATTTATACAATATCCTTGAGGTATTGAGTTGGCACTATAGCATGTCCATCCTGTCGTAGGACAACACGCGGATATACATTGTGGTTCAGTATTATAGGTTCCTCCGGTTGTAAATAATTCATAACAATAACAGCTAGCTCGGGAACAACAATGTTTGGTTCCTATAGTACAATCGTAACTACCGGTACCCGGTATATTACCAAGTGCGGTACATACACCAGATACTGACATACCTGTATTTAAGGTAGTAACACTAGCAGCTGCCGTATAAAAGTCATTCCAAGTATGATATTGGTATCCTCCGGATACTAATGGGTGAGAAATATATTCTGCATATTCCCTTTTAATAAATCCAAAGTAGGCTTGATTAAATGGCCATCCAACATATGTACTCGCTGAAACGTAACATGCATCCCAACTATGAGATGATGCACTCATTTCAGTCCAAACTTGATTCCAACTATAAAATGTATTGAGGTTACCGAGCTGGTCATATATTGTCGCGTATTTTTTCGAAGCGAAATAAGCAGCTGGTGCATTTTGTCTAAAATTGTCTAGTACTTCCCAAGTAGAATTCAATGTTCCCATATCTGTTTTAGCACTACAGATTGGTAAGTACGACTCCCCACTTACACATTCCCATGATGTACCAGTAGCTCCAGTACAACATGCTGAATAACATAATCCTGAAGTAGCATAAGTCCCTCCAGTTCCAATTACTTCAATACAATAACAATCATCTTCTCTACACGTACACCTGGACACACATGTCGCTAAACTATGTCCTGATTGTGCCATAAAGTGAGCATTAACGATAGTATAACTCATACCAGAGAATATTCCACTAACACCCTCAGCTTGTAGTTGAGCGATAAATCCGTCCCATGTTGCATATGGTAAACTACCATTAACGTATGGTGAACTCATCGGTAATATTTCATATAATATACCTCCGTTTGGCCCTACACATACGTCATCTACACCAAATGCTGCGGTTGTAGATTCGTATTTTAATGTATTTAAGTTACTTGCTGGTGAATTAACTGTTAACCAATCCCAAGCGTCTTCTGAGGTAGCGAATTGATTAGGGAAATCAATTTGTGTTCTACCGGAACAAGTATCCAAAATAGTTGCTGCCGAACAATTCCACGTAGTTGCTGTGAAACAACAAGAATCTTCTGCTGCTCCAGAAGTAGGAAACGGTCCTATTGCTGTATTTGGTATAGGGTTAATCCCATTGTCACATACTGTATAACATGGGTCTGGTGTACATAAACATGGATTAAAAGTCGGGTCCCAATTTAAATTTGTGTTATGTTGAGAAGCAAAATTACCTTGTATTTCAGCAAACACAGCGTGTGGTTGCATACCTAGGTTAACATTTGCACCTAAAGTTATAAAGTAAGAAATCATTGTAGCCCAATCAGTAAATGACATTGGGAACCAATTTGCTAATCCACCTCCAGGTGTTACATCCCACACAATATAGTCTAATGTAACTAGGTAACCTGGGATAGTATACATTGCCATATCCGGTACTATAGCCGGACCTGGACAGAAAGATGTCATATTATTATAACCGTAACTATTGAGTTGTACCTCTGTCATACTAAAAGAGAAGTTACTCCAGGTGTCGTATTGGTGGTTAGTCGCACCAACAGGTGTTCCCATATACCCTAAGAACCCATATCCATTACTAATATATTGTGGAGTCCACGGTTGTATGGCGTTGTTGATGACACCATTAGGACCTATAATTTGTTGTCCCGCACAGGAACTTATCATGGTCTCTGGAACACAATACCAGTTTACTTGGCAATCTCCAGTACAAGCTGTTAAACTTGAGTATGTATGCCCAGTATTTGGATGTTCAGTACATCCCGTTACGTTTGTAAGACAGTCTGTAACACACTCCCAAGACCTACAGTCTGCAGTACAAGCAGAGAATGTAGGATACGTACCACCACTACCTATTTGTTGCTGACATCCTTGGTGGTTGGCGGGTGCTACTGGGTCATATACACAATTAAATGAATTACATCCGGACGCGACTACATTATAATCCGTATGGGTTCCTGTAGCTCCAGTACCTACAATTGATGTCGTACCTGTAGTTGTACAACTCCATGAAATACAGGCTCCAGTACAAGAAGCTAATGAACTAAATGTACCTCCGGTATTTGGTGTTTGGATACATCCGGTGATTGTACACTCATATGATGCACACCCTGCTGTACATGCTGATAAAGTAGGGTGTGGATATAAATTACTCATTGAAGTACAAGCTGATAGACATTGTGTACCACCTGTACCTTGACTTGTTGTTGTATGAGCTAAGAAGTCAGCCATATCAATATTAAAATCTTTAGAGGTGTATTCCGCGAATGCTATATTGTAATTCCATCCCTTGTCTCTTAAATTACCGTAACCTTGTAAAACATATGGGTTACTCACTTCTAAAGCAGTTAAATCAGCTATACCACATAATGGTGGGATACCTACAGCCTGTCCCCCTGAAGCTGCTGTTCTCGGTGCACTACCTGGCCACCAATTTTCTCCTTGTGGACCAACTGTCATATTTCCTTTAGAAATTGCTGCGACAACATGTAATGCAAATACTCTATTCTTATCAGTTACGGGTTGTCCACCAAAATATGAACTTCCTTCTGTTGGGTACATAAAGGCATTAAATGTACCTGTTGCTGCGGTTACCGCGTTATAACTAGTGGTAAACGCTGTATAATCTTGTTTCCATGTTTCGGTTGGTTGGTCATGTAATGTGTTAGGGAGTAGACCATCGTATTGTGGATTTATACAAAGAGGAACACCACAACCAATATCATCACCATGATATACGTATTGAGTTACAGATGGTGGTGCTAATGGTCCAAAGTTTGGTTCTGCTGATTCATCTATAAAGGTAACTACTAAAACATCATCGGTATTTGCTGCGGTTGGTGCTGGTCCATTTGCAGTTACTACTGGTATTAGAAATGGGAACGCGGTTCCCGCGATACAGTTATCATATATATTTGTAATTGGGGTTGATTGTGCTGCTGCCCATTGATATATTAATCCCGCGTTTGAGTTGTCTATTACTGAAGATGTATTTCCGTCTGCAAATGCTCCGGTATAAACCGATGTTGCCCAACCTAACCATCTTTCGTCATTAATTAAGGTATGATAAAGACTACCAGCAAATCCTGGTAGGGTAGTTATCCACGCCTCCATACCTAGAATTGCATCTTTTAAAGCCTCTTGTGACATCGACGTAGTGTCATAATACGCGTATATTTTACTTGTGGTTAGGGTTATACCGGTATTTACCGGGAAACATCCCCAATGAACACAATCTGTGTGACAATTTCCTGATGTTGTATAAGTCCCACCAGTTCCATAATATGGTAGATTAAATATTTCACAACAGTTTTGTGTACACTCCCAAGATAGACAACTTGCTGTACATGATGTTAATGCGGAATAAGTTCCGCCTGTACCAATCTGTATAGTACAACCTGTACTATAACAGTTATATGATGAACAACTTGCAGTACATGCAGTATACCCAAAGTAAGAATTGGTTGCTGAGAAGAAGGTTCCTCCTGAACCTACTACTGGTGTACAATCACTAGAATCACAATTATAAGAAGTACAAGCTGTTTGACATTGTGCAAGTCCTAACGGTGTATATGGATAGGTTCCACCTGAATTTGGTTGTATTATACATCCATTTGCAGAACAAGTATAAGTTTTACAAGTTCCTGTACAGTCATAGTAGTTTGGATATGTGTGTCCTGTTCCTTCTAATTCTATACATCCACTAACAGTAGATGATGTGGCTGGTACACAATCAAAAGATATACACGCCGCGGAACATGCCCCCGATGTAGCATATTGACCACCGGTACCATAATAATAGAGATTAGCGTTTGGTGGATTTGGTGGTTGATTAAATAGACCGCATCCATCTGGTCCACAATCCCATGAAGTACACACCTCTTGACATTGTGTAAGAGAAGAATATGTTCCTCCCGTTCCTGTTAAGTCTTCATAACACCCATATGTTCCACATTCCCACGAAGTACACTGTGCGGTACAAGCGGTAAGGGCGTCTGCTAAACTAGTTTCGTTAAAATATGTACCACCAGACCCTGATTGTAATACACAACCTGGAGCGGTACAGTTATATGACGCACATTCTGCAGAACATGCTGCTGAAGTGGCGTAGGTCCCTCCCGTACCAACTTGAGTGGTACATCCCGTATCTGTACAATTATAAGATATACAATTAGACACACATGATGCTGTGGCAAGAGCAAAACTACTTAAATTAAAGAAGGTTCCTCCACTACCTATTTGGTTTACACAGCCACCATTAGTACATTCTGTAGATTGACATTGTGCGGTACATGCAGATAACTCGTAATAATCACCAAATTGGTTATTAACTTGATAACATCCTTGGTCACCACACATGTAACTTGTACACCCGGTTAGACAATCATTTATATTGTTAAAGCCTCCTTGGTCATTAGGTATAGGGTCACAAGGATTTACTGTACCTACAAAATAAGGTGCTCCTTGGGTTTGGTTTACATAAGTTGCGTCACAGTCATAGGTAGTACAAGCGGAAAGACAATCGTTTAAATTAGAATATTCACCATAACTTGCAACACCAGGTTGTCCAATACAACCTTGCCAATCACAAACAAAATACTCACAATTAGTTTGACATGATATTTGTGCATCAAGTACTCCGAGTGCTGTAGAATTAGCTGTGTTAAAATATGTTCCACCAGAACCCCAAGATGTAGTATAATCAATTACACCGTTAGCGGCAACATAAGGTACGTTATATACACTACAACCAGTAGTTGTACATGTATAGGATTGACATGCAGCGGTACATGTCTCTAAAGTAGGGTATTGACCAGTAGATGAGTTAATAACACAACCTATATCACTACAATCATAATTTTGGCAACTTGCAGTACATGCGGATTCCGCAAGATATGGCCAGGTTGGTGTTACCAGAGTAGCCGCTGATATACATGTTGTTCCGGTTGGGTACTGTAGGGTACTACCACTTAAGTATGAAATTAAATCATTATTAAATAGAGCTGAATTATAAGTCGGGAAAGTTTGATTCATTCCCCATCCCATTAATTCTAAACCACCGTAATTTAAAGAAATAGCACTAACCGATGTTCCTGTTCCCGCACTATAAGTTTTACTACTTGAGTTGTAAGTACTCATATAAGGATTCGAATCCTCCAATCTAGTACCAGGTCCATTCCCCATATTAAATGGTGCGTAACCCGGTGGACCTTGAGTGTCCATATTATTGTTAGCGTTCCAAACACCCACACCTGTAGTCCTTGGTGCTGTTCCTGCACTCCATACACCGTTAAATGGTGTATTTGTGTCCACATTTAATAAGTTACCGACAGATATAGAACCTAATACATTTAGGTCGAAATTTTGCATTTTTGAGGTTGGATTACCGGCTGAAGTAGGGTAGACAAACGCTCTAAAACTCCCAGAACCACCAGAAGTAGTACCTGTACTAGTTGGTGGATTAATTAATGTTGTTGCACTATAGATAGAGGTACCAGTACAAGGTTGATTTACTGCGTCATATAAGTCTAAGAAATGATTATAGTCGACTTTCCAACTATTTGTAGGAGGATTCTGGAGGTTCCTGGAGCTGGATGTTCCCTCGTGATATTTATTTGCTGCTTCATCACAAAAAATAATCACTACAACGTCATCAGTAGTATCTGCTGTCTTAACCCAGAATTGTGGATGAATCTGTGCATTTAATGCGTAATTAGGGTTAAGTGGGTTGGTGTTTGTCATGGACGCCGTAGTTGGTTGCCCTATCCCTGATGTATTGGTGGTCATCGGTGTAGCTGGATTATTACGTGGACTACCAAAGTGAGCTGGGTCAGGGTACGGTCCATTAATCTCAATACCATATGCCCATTTCATAAAATCTTCTTCAACCCATTGTTGCCATAAATTAGCTGATTGAATATATCCATTCATTACAGAATCGGTTCCATCTATATTTCTGATACCATAAGGAATCATGTGCCACCCTAACCATCTTTCATTATGAGCATGAGTGTGTTGTTGTTGTATTCCTGTTAGTTGTTGTGCAGTTAAAAAGTTTTGTATTCCCCAGTACGCAGCCCTTGCTTGTGATTGACTCATGGAACTCGTATCATATATAACATATAATTTTGTACTCTGTGTGATACCTAAGTTATCATAACATTTCCATGCTACACAATCTTCCTGACACTGGTTTATAGTACTGTATACATAATCTAACGATAGGTTACCGTATCCTGGTACTGCCACACAACCACAATTATCTGTACACTCATAATGGATACAACTACCGGTACACGCTGATAGTGTTGCTGTACCTCCTGTACCATTTTCTAGTGAACACCCTGTTATTGTACATGTATATGATGTACAACTTGCTGTACATGCTGATAAATTAATAAAACTTCCACTGTTTCCAGGAACAGAATAACATCCAAAGGCACCACACTCATAAGATGTTATGTTTTGAGGAAAACAGATTGATTCACAAGCGACTTCCGTACTATGTGGGTAATCAAGAGTCCCAGAAGTTTCGGCTGATACACATGTGATGAGTGGGTTAGTGTATGTACCCACTAAATTATCTAGGACAGCTCCAAAATCACTAGCTTGTGCTCCAGAAAAAGTAATATCATAAACCCAGCCAAGTTGGTCTAAGCCGCCCCAAATACCTGTTGGTGATTCAGTAAAGGCTACTCCAGTATTTGGGTCTACTGGCCAGGCGCTTGGAAAGCAAAGAACCCCTCCACCCCAAAATGCACATAAAGGGTCAGGTCCTGCCCCACCTGGCATCATGGTGTAAAATGGAAAATACTGAGCTGTAGGTGTAGACCAATAAGGGTTTTCAATTTCCACCCCGGTCACCCCAGCATAGGTGTAACTACCATATATAGTAGAGTCAATATCTTGACTCATACCTATAGCACAAATGCTATTAGGTCCATTAGCAGAACCAGGCCCAGTAGTTGGAATCCAGGTACCGTCTAAGATTCCT
>Ga0209756_1002301_pt1 | contig 16651 bp, 15 predicted proteins | sample ETNvirenome_6_85_FD_184071 | JGI IMG/M metagenome (GOLD analysis project Ga0209756, IMG submission 184071) | Marine viral communities from the Pacific Ocean - ETNP_6_85 (SPAdes) (version 3) | ecosystem: Environmental > Aquatic > Marine > Oceanic | place: Pacific Ocean | collected 2013-06-19
TATCCGCTTCAGGGTTTCAAGCAGTGACGCATATGGGCTGGTCGATACCGACAGAAACGGTGTATACTTTCTTACGAGAGAATTATCACGGGTTCGTTATTGGTGATGAATATCTGAAAGTAGAAGATAGGAAACCTTCTTCAAAGGAAAAATAAACCGTGCAACTTTTAATGACATTGTTGGGTGGTTCAATATTAGGATTTGTAACTACGCTAATCGGACAGATCGCAAAGGCGAAGGCAGAACAGCATCGTATGATGATCGCTGCAATGGCTCAACAGCAGAAGGCTGTTTCAGCGGCACGAGAGCATGGCTTAAAGGATAAGCAATTCGCCTTTACTCGACGTATCATTGCATTCATCTGTGTAGGTTGTATTGTTATTATCCCGTTTGCTGCGCCATTCTTTGATATTCCAGTTGTCGTATCAGTAACAGAAAAAGGTGAGTGGGGCATTCCATTTATCTGGGAACAGGCGGATAAAATACTTTGGAAAAGTATAGAGGGAATTGCACTGGCCCCTGCATATATACATACGTTAGCTGCTATCGTTAGTTTTTATTTTGGTTCTAGTGCGGCTAGATAATTAAAAAGGAAAAAGAATGCCTAATTATTATGGAAATGATCCTAATTTAGGAGAAATTCAGGCGGGGGATGAAAAGTATGTTCTTTTGGATAGCCCGAAGGATGCTGCAAGTTCTGGGAGTACATACAAAGTAGGTACAGGACCACAGCCTACTCTTCCTGCTGGTAAATATCTTCCGCATGAAGTAGCACCAGCAGCGCAATCAAAAAAACCAGTTCCAACAAAGCTAACTGCACCTACTATGGAATCGGCAAAAATAACTGCAAAACCAGATGAATTTTTAACTGCTACTGATAAATTACTTACAGGAACTAAAGCAGCTACTGCTTCTAAAGCAGCTACTACTGGACTTGATGTAGAAAAACCTGCACAATTTGATGTTGAGCAAGGAGAAGCAACAAGAGTTGCAGGAGAACAAAGAGTAGCTGAAGCAAAACAAAAAGATGAACCTACTTTTCAAATAGGTGATTTAGATCAAACAGTATCAGAGAGAGCTATTGCAGAGGCTCAAACTGAAGAACTGGATCAAAGAGCTTTAGTAAAATTTCAACTAGAACAACTGTACTCTGGATTTGAAAATGGTCAAATTCCTGCATGGGCAAGTGGTGCAGCAAGAAAAGCCTCTAACATTATGTCGAGTAGAGGGTTAGGTGCTTCTTCGATAGCAGCAGCAGCAATTGCCCAATCTATTCAAGAGAGTGCTACTCCTATTGCACAAGCAGATGCGCAGTCTTTTGCAACTATTCAACTTCAGAATCTTAATAATAAACAACAAGCTGTATTAGCCAATGCAGCTACTTTTGCTGCTATGGATAGGGCTAACTTAGATGCTAGAACTACAGCAGCAGTAACAAATGCCCAGAGTTTTTTAGCCATTGATACAGCAAATTTAACTAACCGTCAACAAACAGAAATATTTAATGCAGAAGCTCACAATCAATTCATGCTCTCTGATCAAGCAGCAGTCAACGCTATGGAACAATTAAATACTAGAAATCAAGTAGAAATTGATCGCTTCTTTGCTCAATTAGGGGTGCAAATTGATGAAGCAAATAGTGCTCGTCTATCTGCTTTACGACAATTTAATGCTGAACAAGACACAACTGTATCTATTTTCAATACAAAAACAGCGGATCAACGAGAACGGTTTAATAGTGAACTGATGGCTACAGTTGAAGCAGCTAATGCAAATTGGAAAAGACAAATTACAACCATAAATAATGCAAATCAACAACAGGTTAATCAGTTTGCTGCACAATCAACATTAGCAATTGATATGACTGAATATCAGCAACTATGGCAAAAGTATAGAGATGATGCTGCTAGAGTATTTACTGCTAGTGAAAACCAGCTTGATAGGGATGCTAATATTGTGATTGCTCAAATAACAGGTAGAGAAGCAAGTAAAATGAGAAAATCGGCAGGAACAAATGCTCTGATTACAGCAGGAGGAGCTATTCTAGGCGGAATGTTCGGTGCGCAATAGCTTAGAATTATCAAAGGAAAAGATAAATGGAACAAAAACTATTTGATGTTCTTCTTGAAAATAGAAAAATAGAAGAAGATGACGATAAACTCATGGTTGCCTTTAGAAATATTGAAGAAGGCTTTGCTATGCCTATGGATAAATCTGATGAGAATAAGGATACTTCTATAGAAGCACAAGCAGAACGACAGTTTCAAGAATTATATTCTATTGTATTACAACGATTTACTCCTGAAGAATTAGATTATGTTTTCAATATACTCATTCCACAAGAGAAAAAAGAATTAGAAAACGAGGATATGCTTGCAAAAGGATACGTCATATGATTAGAGATGAAATGGAATATGAACCAAGTATGTTCAATGTCTCTGTACCGGGAGAAAGCCTAACACAACCAAAAGGACAGTATCCTTATGAGAAGCCCCCAGAATTTGATTCTCCTGTTGATGCTTTTATGGCCTTATTAGAAAGTTATTATACTCCTGCAACTTTTGAAAATGTATTAAAGAGTTTATCAGCAGGAGTTCCTATTGAGGTTATAGTAGATATTATTACTTTCTCTGGATTTACGAAAGGGAAGTATACGGTTGATGTTTTAGAATTGATGAAACCTGCTTTTTTCTTGAATATTATTGCAGATGCACGAGATTCAGGTGTTGAACCTATTTTGTTTTCTAAATTAGAAGGACCGGGAGAAATGCATCCTAATGACTTTTTGAAAATAACGAAAGAGCTTCGTCCTGAAAAATATAATGCTTTGATGGCATTAGCACAAACACCTATGCAAGAAGAACAGATGCAAATGGAACTACCAGAAGAAGCTGGTTTCATACAGAAAGAGGTATAAGATGGGTATTTCAGATTATGGTGTAGGTATTGCAGGGGCAATAGAAGCAATGGGGGGAGCGTTAGGCAAGGAAACTGCTGAAGAACGTGTAATGGCGAATATAAAAGCAAATTTAGCCGCTATGGGTACTCCAGAGTATAAGGCTTTGCAGAGAGAAAAAGAAGAAGAAAAAACCGCTAGTAGAAAGTATAACGAAGGAGAAATCGGAAATGAATGGTTAGAAGATATAACTAGTATGCCAAAATTTAAAAATTCAGAAGGTCTCTTAACCCCCGCTATGCAAGATTTTTCAAGTTATTTCAAGAAATTAAACTATCTTGGTAAAGAAAGAGAATATAAAAAAGTAATAAAAGGAAATTTTAGTGGTTTTACTGTAGTTGATTTAAAGAATCCTGAAGAATCTCAAGCAGCAAAAGCAGGTAGTATGGTGTATGCAGGTTTTAATACTGCTGATGGAAGACAGTATTGGACGCACAATCCAGATGGAATAGGGAATAATGTAAACAGGGTGGTTAGAGAGGTAACTTTTGCAATGAGTGAGGTACAAAGAAATCACCCTAATCTCTCTTCTGAAGAAGTATATGGAAAAGTATTTAATAATCTGCCTGCTATAGACCAGAGTTTACTTAGTACACTAAATTCATCGTTTACAGAAGCAATAGGAATAACGGTAGAACATTTTAGTAGAACCAAAATTATGCCTCATGCTGCAATATTAAATAGGCAAATAGCCAAATTGCAAGGCTCTAACACAACTGGAAACAAGGTTAGACTAGCTGCCTTAATAAAACAAAGAGCTTCTCTGAACGCCTTTGATGAAGTAGAGTATGCAGCAGTTCTAAGAAAAATAATGCAACCAGACATTGTAAGGTTTGGAATAATAGACCCAAAAGACCAAGCTAATTTTATGAAAACAAAATTAGAAACTGATAATAAAATGCGAAGGCGCTTTTTAAAAGAACTAAGAATACTCGTAGGGAATAGAAAAGCTAGTGGTGGTTCTAATTCTTCCCTTCCTCCTGTTTCAGTGCTATCTCCCGGTGCATTAAAAGTAGAAGAAGACCATTTAGGAGTGGGTGGTTAAAAATGGCTATAGAAACTTTCGGGGGGCTTGGTGATTATGATATTCCTGATGGATATAGCGAAGAAGATAAGGCAATTCTTCGCAAACGTATTCTATTAGAAGAACAACTTGATTATCAAAAGCTACACGAATACAAACCCCTTATCTCTGTTTTAAAAGATGAGTATCTTCAAGAACATGGACAAGAGTTCGCTGGTGATACCAGAGAGCTAGTGGATGACTATGCATGGGATATGTCATGGTTTGAAAGTAATGAAGCAAGTACATTTAATACTGCTATGGAAAAACGAACAGATCAACAAAATTATGATCTTGGATTAAAGATGCATATTTGGGATCGTGTTCATAATAGAGACTGGTGGAAGATTGCTAGAGATCATACCGCTGCTGGATTTTCGTCACCAACTAACATAGCTGCCGTCGCAATAACTCCTTTTACTTTTGGTGCAGGAGGGTTATGGTTAAAAGGAGGAACAATAGCGGCACAACAAGCAGCTAAACAAACAATAAAGAAATCTTTCATAAAGACTATGACAGGTGCTATGACAAAGAATATACATAAGAATATTGTTAAAGGCGTAGTTGGTGAAGGAGCAGTAACAGGTGCTGGTTTTGGTGCTATGGAATTTTACCAACAAGATGTAGAACAACAGGCACTTAGCCCTGAGACACAAGCCCCAATACGAGAAGAAAAAGATTATGATGATATTTTATTAATGTCTGCTGTAGGTGCTACTACTGGTGTAGTCCTTCCTTCTGCTTTGTATGCAGGGGGAAAAGGGCTAAAGGCTGTTTTTAAGAGAGAAATGGCCCAAAATGTAGATCAGCCTTTTGGTCGTACTCCTTTTGAAGAGTTACGAACAGTACAACCAGCAAAGAAAACTATAATCAATAAGATGTTCGGTATGAACATTGTACAGAAAATAAAAAGGGGGCTTACCTCTTCTGCTGGAATGCCTCAACAATTAGCGGATATCCATACAAATAATCTCAGAAAACTTACTGCAATGGAAGAAGATATTAGTCGCAATATTTCTGATTTTGAAACAATATTTAAAAGAGAAACAAAAAAAGATTTTAATACTCTTTCAGAAAAAGAGATGATGCCTTATTTTAACCTTTTACACGGCAATACTTCAAAAGAAGTTGTTGGTAGTATGCCAAAGAAAGTTGCAGATCATATTAATTTAATGAGAACTAAGATTGCAGATACTTCTCAGTATGCTTTAAATTCTGGAATGATTAAAGATGTAAAACTTAGAAAAACAATGGAAGCAGGGATTCAAAATAAGAATTATGTCAACTATTCATATCGTTTACATGATGATATAGGATGGGCAGACAAATTACCTTTTGAAGAAATAGTGCGTTATGAGAACGCATTCAAATATATAAAAGGATTAAAATTACCAGAATTTGATACTGATGAAAAAATTAGAGAGGCTCTTAAAAAGATCATTCATGGAAGCAAAACGAAACATGATATATTGGGCATCCTTAAAGAAAAACAAAAAATTCCTGATCAAATTAGAAAATTAATGGGGCAGCATGTTGATGTACGAGATGTTTATAGACATACTATTGGAAAGATTCATTCTGCTACATCAGAATACGAATTTAGAACTGCCTTTACAGAAATGGGTGGTGATTTAGGAATACTAAATAAAGAATACAAATTAGGGCTAAAACCTTTAGGAGAAGAAGCACGGCCTTTTTCTCTAACTAAAGAAGGGATTAAAGACTTTGTAGAAGGAGATTTAGAAAAGAGTTCAACCAATCCTTTTGATAGTGTGTATGCTAATCCTACTTTTATGAAAGCGTACAATTCAATGCGTGGCGAAACAGCAAGGTTAGGAGACAAAGGAGGCCCTATTACAGGGGCATTATCTGGGATAAACGGTTTATTTACTATTGGTCATACAGCATATTCTCCAATGACCGTATCAAGAAATGTTGGTGGTGGTGGTATTCTAAATCTTGCAGCAGGTAATTGGATCAACCCAATTCAGAGAGCTTTAACAGATAATACTGCATTCGCATGGAAAGACAGCGAAATGACGAGTTTTGCTTCTTTGGTGAAGAGATTATCAAGGGGGACTGCTCTAAATGAAGAAGATTTGCTTCTTATTCGTGAAGCAATAGGGCATGGCGTATTACAACAAGGTGTACGTGCAGAAGTGTTACACAGAAATTTTAAAGACTTATCTGATTTAGGTGCAACAGTACGACAATTTGAAAGAAATATGGAAAGAAGTACTAAGTGGCGGCATAAAGCAGCACGAGAAGCAAAACGAAAAGGGTTTGATCCTATTATTAAGTTCTATGGCATGATGGATGATGTGAATAAACTATGGGCGTGGGACACAGAATTTAGAGCATTTAAATTTTCATATGGAAACAGTGAAGGAAAATACTTTATTCCTAAAAGATTAGCAATGTCTCCACGATACGCAGGAGTAAGTGTTTCTGATCCATCAAGAGAAGGAGCGGCTACTACGTTAGGACTATACTCTAAATCTTTTGGTGATACAGTGGAAGTTTCCGAAGCAATGCTAAAGGGAATGGCTGCTAAGAAAACTACTATGTACTACCCAACATATGATCAAATTCCTCAATATATAAAAAATTTGCGTAAAGCCCCTTTGGGTAACTTTGTTGCATTTCCTACTGAAATGATACGTACTACAAAGAATAATGTTATGTTGGGGCTTGAAGAGATATATTCAGGTAATCGTGTTATGGCAGCACGAGGAATGACACGGTTAGCTTCTACTACTGCTGTTGCTGGTGGATTTGGTGGAGGAGCGGTAGGATTAACCGCATTAGGCTTCTCTTACATTACAGGAAAAGCAGAAGCAGGTCTTTCTACTGAAGAAGTAGATGCTTTTAAAGGACTTCAAACATATGACCCCGGTGCAGGAGATTATTTCTTTCATAAAAGAGAAGTTGATGGGGATAAACAAGTTATCAAAGCGTCTAATCTGGGATACTCTGATCCTTATGCTATGTTTAAAGACCCTCTCAGAAGAGCTATGCTTGCTTATCAAGAAGCAGCAACATTAGAAGATACTCAAAGTCAATTCTTATCTGCTTTACAAGTAGCAGCAACAGATTTTTTAGAGCCGTACTTTAGTGAAAAAGAAGGGCTTTTTTCAGTACTGGGTCTTGTAATGGCTGGTGATGATGAGGCTAAATTTGACCGTGCGAAAAAGAGAGTATCTAGAGCACTTATACCAGTAGTGGCTCAAGATATAGCAAAGTATAGTTTTCCTGAACCTAAAACAGAATGGGGAACTAATGTTCCTAAATTACAAGACTACTTTATAGGACTTCTTTCAGGAGGGTTAAAACCAAAAGAGTATGATCTGGATATGTTAGCTAGTCGGAAAATAGCTGCACTACAAAGAGACTCTACCGCTGCACGAAAGATATACATGGACCCTATAAGTCATGAAGGAAGAAAAAAAGACCCTACAACAATTGAAGAGACAAAAGATAAAATACGGGAAGGTATTCTTCAAGATATAGATGTACATAAAAAAATATGGGGTGTTGTGCAAAAATTACGAGCTTTAGGGACTAGCGAAGAGAGAATATATGGCCTCTTGACACACTCTGTTGAAATGGATTTTGTTAGAGATAAAAGATTAAGCGGTAAAAAGCTTTCTGCACAAAAAGCGGATAATCTTATGAGTTCTACTCCATTTTATTTTCCAACTGATCTTTTAAATCTAAAGGCTGCACAAAATATGGATATGAACATGTTTGAAGAACTAAACAAAGTAATACAAGAATATCACGATAACCCAATATTATTAAACGAGTAGGAGAAAATATGGCTCTTTCTTCAAGATTTTATGAACTTTCTAGAAGGATTACTCCTTCAGTGCCTTCTGGTATAACAAATAAACAATTTTCCCTTAATCTTAAAAGGGCCGCAGAGGTTGGTATACCAAAAATTGATGCCCTTGATTCTCCTCCTTCGATTCCTCGTACTCCTTTTTCTGGACAAAGAGGGGATAGATCAACGCAAAGAGGAGCGCCGGGAGGTGTTCCACATAGAGGTTTTGTATCTCCTCCAAACATGCCTACTCCTAAGATATCCTCAAAGATGGTTAGTTTAGGGAAAGCTATAGGAAAAACAAAATTTGGAAAAGAAAAAACATTAACAAATATGCTTGGTACTGTCTCTAATCCTTTTAGAAGTTTAAAAACATCTTTCTTTAATAGTCTTTCATCATGACTGAAAATCAAGATGTATACCTTTTATTAGGGCAACTAGATGGTAAGATGGACAGGCTTATAGAGGAACAAGTACGTCTAGAAAAGACCCTTTTCCGTAATCAAGAGAGGCTTAACAAACTAGAACGGGACAGAGCCATCATGTATGGTGCTGCTGCTGTTCTAGCGTTCATAGGCAGTGGAGTAATGTGGATTATTTCTCATTTTATAAAGGGAATGTAGATGGGTATTCTTTCTAACCTTGCTGGTAAAGCTATAACAAGAGGTACTAGAAGCGGACTAAAAGGAAGCGGTAGAACTGCTCCTTTGAGAACTCTTGACGAAATGCCTACTAGTGAAGCTACCTTAAAAAGACGAGAAGAAGGAAGAACTTTATTTGGTACTTCTCGACAACGTATGGAAGAACCTCCTTTAGCTACTGATGAAATCAAACAACCTGTTGATACACCTACTATCACAACTACACCACCTCCAGTAGACGAGGCAAAAACAGCTAGAATGATTATGCTTCAAGGAGCAGACGAACCTATAGAAGCTGCACCGCCTATTACTCCTATAGAAACTCCTCCCATAAGAGCAGAAGGAGAACGTATAATGGAATCTGCTGGAGCAGCAAAATTGTATCCTACATATGATAAATATCTTTCTGATATAAAAGAATTAGGATTTTCTTTAAAAGATTTAAAATCTACTAATTTACCAACTAATGAAAAACAGTTTTTAATTGATCGTGAAAGAGCAATTCAAGAATACGTAGAAGCTCCTGCACAAGGTACAGTAAGAAGGATTCTTAGTGAAGGTGGGGAACCTTATTCATCTAATGCTTTCGGACCACAAGCTAAAGGAGTATGGTATAAAAATTTAAAAGGGGTTGATACATTTGAAGAACTAGATACTCCTCCTGTAAGAGCAGAGATGGATGAGCTTGTACCCCCTGCTGTACCTGATACGCCCCCCATTCGGAGACAAGTAGAAGACCTTGGTTTATCAAAAAAAGAAGCAGATGAATTATTAATACCAGACCCCATTGATATTAATACGGTGCCGGAAGCATGGAAGGCACAGTATAAGAGCGCAAGGGACAAAGGGTTTACTGTTCCTTTATATCATTTTACTAGAGCAGGGAAAGAAATTCAATTTGATCCAAGAGGAGAAGGAACAGGATTTCTTGATCCACTATTGTTAAAACAAGCAGGTAATGATACAAGGGATATCGGCACACATCTTGGTACTCTTTCTGCTATGGGTAAAATGAATAAAAGGTTAGGAAAAAAGAAAAGAAAAATAATGGGCGTTACTCTTGGACAAAAGCAAGGGGAAGAGCAATTAGGACAAGCGATGTTACCCGTTGTAACAAAGCTAGATAATGTAGCTATCGTTCCTGATATGGGAAGATTTAAAATACCTAGTGAATGGCTTGAGGAATTATCAAATCTGAGTATAGAACGAAACCCTAAAAAAACTATAAGACATATACTAAGAAAAGATAATTTAGAAAAAGATTTCAATAAAAATAAAGATATTATTAAAAATACTCTTGATCCTTCTATAGAAACAGTAGATGATTTAAAAAAGTATGTTAAAGAAAATGGTGATTTTATTTTCTGGCCTAAAGATAGTAATTTTGTTTATTTAAAAAATGAAAAAAAACTAGGTAAGCTAGATAAATTTATAGAGAAAGTAAGTAAGCAAGAAGCATCTGAATTTAATCCATTAAAAGGAATGTCTCCTATTTTATGGAAACAATTAATGGAAATAGCACATGCTTTGCATATGAAAAATATAAAACTAACTACAAAAGAAATAGACCCTGATGCAGATATGTTTATTCCTGAAAATATACACCCCGCCTTAATTGATGATTGGTATAATGCATTAAGAAAAATTTTAGAAGACAATGGATATGATGCGTTTGCTTACCCAAATTTTGTTGAAGATTATGGAGCCTTTAGCTATATGTTCCTTGATCCTAAGAAAATAAAGTCTATCTTTGCTAAAGATTTTGATCCAGAGAGCTTCAGCTTTGGTAAAAAATCAGGAGGTGTAGTAGATATGCGTAACGGTGGACGGGTAGGAAGATAGAATGGCACTATCAGGTAAACTAGCATCACAGTTATCAAAGCTTCTCTCTAGAAAACAGGTTAAATTTTTAGGAGAACAAAAAGATATACTAGCTACAGAACCATCGGCAGTGATGTCTGGATGGGATGATTGGTATGAAGGAACTACATTACCCAGTACTCTGCAATTTGACGAACCTACAGTACCTATGTCTCACCCACTACCCAGTACTCTGCAACTTGACGAACCCTCTTTGGGCGGCATGGTTCACCAAGCTGTCATGCAACATTCTAGAACTCTTCCTGAGTTTGAAGAACCTTCTGTCGTAGCCCCCGCCCCAATACCAGAAAAACTAGCAAGAAAATGGAAGTGGCAAAAGATTGCACATGGGTCAAAACCAGATGATAATAGACCAGCACCTTTAGCTGAAATGAAACCATTCTTAGATTTACGTTTTAGATTAGACGAAAGATTTAAACTAATAGATGATGTTACTAATGATATTGTTAGTAAGGATGCTTTACTAAACACTCTTTCAAATCCTCAGTCTGAAGAAGTAGGTCAAATTTTTAGTTTCATTGGTGATAATAAAACTAAACCTTTTCTATCAAGAAGTCAAACCAAAAAACATAACAGACCGTGGCGCAATGTAGGTGAACCTACTACATTCTTACCTCGTGAAGAAGAAATCCTTTTTGATGTAAAAGAATTTAATCTACCTGCTAATGAAATTCTAGTGGAAGATGGTGTACTCTGGAAGTTACAGAATGATCTTAATGATCTTATCTCTGATCCTAAATATCAAAGGGCAGGGCGAGATGAAGAGTATTATGATAAATTAGAATCAGGTATAAATATTTTATCAGATGTTTTAAAGACTCCTGCTTTTAAAAAAGAAGTTAGAGTAGAGAATGTAGAATATACAGGGAACATGGTCCGCTTTTATAAGAGAATGAGTATTGATGATTTTGTAAGGATAGCGAAAGATAAAAGAAAAGAAGAAATTAGAAAAAATCCTAATCAAATTCCTAGAGATATTGATTTTGATATGGATAATAACGTATATGATTGGAGTCCTGGGAAACCAGATAAAGCTGGAACGAGAAGTATACTACAAGAAGGGATAGTAGAATCTCCAGAAATTCGTAACGAGTTAATGTTTTACAGTTCTTTAGAAAGAGATGGATTTATTCAAGGAGGCTCACAAGAATTAATACGAGAAGGAGTTTCTCTTTCTTTCGATCCTCTTTTAAGTTTTAGAAAATTTGCTAAAGAAGATTTAGATAGGATGGTTTATGTTGATCTTCCAAAAGATATGAGTGCAAATGATATAGTAAACCTTTCTTCTGCGGATTATCTTATACCTAAAGACAAAGATGGAATAATTCTTAAACCAAATGTTTTTAATGAAAAAGAAATTTTTGTTACAAAAGAAGGTGGATTCAGGGATAAAGTAAATGTTAGGAGATTAGATGAAGATGAAAAAAGAGAACTCTTACGTCTTAACAGAGCGCATGAAAAAGCAATAGTTACTACAGATACTCTTCAAGAGATAAGGTCTATTGAATGGGACATAAGTTACTACAATAGACTACAAGAAGGGAAGTATACTCCTACTACCCCCTGGATGATGGCAGTAAACGGCCCCGAAGGATTTCGCCAACCTGCTACAGCCGTAGAGAAGATAGTAGATAACTTTACGTTTCTACATAAACAATTAACTGATCCTGAAGAATACGTATTTAAAAACTTTGCGGGAGATAATGCAGCAGCTACTATAAAAACTTTATACTCAGATATTGAAGCTTATGAAAAACAATTACAAGGAAATCTTATTAAAGTATCAAGACATATATCAGATTTAACAAATCAATTAAGAAAATTAAAAGCAAATAAATCATCTTCATTAGATATTATAAAGCAGCTTTATTTTAAGACGCCTACATATCAATTAGTAGGTGATATAGTAGTTATGAAAAAACTAAAACAAAGACTTGTAGAACTAACAGAAGTTAATAAAAAGCATAAAGCTTTAAGTCCAAAAGGTACTGCGTCATTGTCTAAAGCACCTATGGTTGTAGAGAAGTCGAGACAAAAACTAAAGGCCCTACTAAAAGAAGACTTAGAGCCAGTTTTTGAGAAGCCTCTTGACGTGCCCAGTTGGCCTTCCGAGACAGCCGAGTGGAAAAATTTTAGGAGTACTCAAAAAATTCTTGAAGAGATAGATGACCCTACGTTTCTAAAAATATATATATTAAATGATATATTAAAGATGAGAGATTCTACAAGAAACAAGTCTAAAAACTTTTCTTATGAAGTAAAACTTGAGTATCAGAAGAAGCTAAGACCTAGCCCATCAGCCGCAGAGAAGGAACATGCTGAACGATTTAAAAAAGCAAATAGTTCTAAGCTAACTAAACTATGGAGTGATTATACTAAAGCTAATGAGGTAACATTAGAATTTATGCTCAAGAACTTTGGCTATGCTATGGGAGGTGTAGTAGATATGCGTAATGGTGGTGTAGTAGGTGCAGCGGTAGCCGCCTCTCTCATGGCTAGTGGTGGGCAAGCGTCAGCAGACCCTGTAGTAGATATGCGTAATGGTGGTGTAGTAGGTATGGTGCGTGGCGGTCCTGTCATAGATTATGTTATACCAGAAGAAAAGGAATTTGATCCAGAAGCTAGCAAGCAAATGGATGCTCTTCTTGCAAAGAGATACGATGAAAAAAAACAAGCTGCTGTAGACTACGGGGGGTTTGAACAACCATCCCCTATGCCTGATGCTGTACCCCCTGTTCCTAAAATGAATCCACAACATGCTAGAAGTTGGACTAGCAGAAGTATAATGTCTGGTTTAATTGGGGAAGTAGAAGGAGAAACGTGGAAGCCGGATACTAAGGGTATACTGACTTCCCCGTTTGGTATAAACACAAGGGATCATGCGAAATTATTAGAAGAGCTTAGAATACAAAAGAACGTGCCTAAGATAAAAGATATACCTAAAGAATCTCTTAAAGAAGCTGCTTTAGATATCTTTAGTAGGATGGGGAATGAGTATGCTGTTGGTAATAGAGGTATTACTCCGACTGAGTGGAGAACACTTAGCGGAGAAGGTCAATTTGTAGTGACAAGTGCTACGTTTAATACAGGTAACCCCTACCCAAATCTTACCAGAGCATTAATAAAGTATGAAAGTAACCCAACCCTAGCCAACCTCTCCGCTGCTGTTAAACAGACTTGGAGGGGCGGAGGAAAAAACGCACAAAAAGGGGCGGATAATAGGGCTGTTAAAGATTTAATAGCTGGAGGGTTCATTGACCTATCTAAACCTGAACATATAAAGATACTAAAGAAGCATCTAAAGAGATACAGTCTTAAAAGTAGGTAGTAATACCACTATTAATCGAGTGCATTAGTTTCTTTAAATACTCCAAGAAATTACCTATAAGAATTGTGTTCTCATAATCAGGAAATTCTTCCATAGCAGCTTCCCACTTTTCTTTATCAAGTAAAGCCTCATGAATTTCTATCCCACCTTCTTCGTTCAGATATACTCCATACTCAAATAATGTAATCTTATCTTTCAACCTTTGCTTCCCTAATTTGCTTGTCTACTTCAGCAATTTGTTCCCTTAACTCATGCCGAATTTGAAAATCCATTGCATCATTTATGTTAGGCCATACCGCATTATTTATTTCTCTTTGTATATGCCGTAGGTCTTCTTCTAGTTTCTCTCGCTTATTAATCAACCCATCTAGTTCCATAAAGTATTCCTCCTCTTATATTTATTCCTAACATTATACTAAATCTACAATCTCACAGAAATCCCCAGTGCAATTTAGTGTCTGGGAACTGATCGTGTTATCCTCTCTCTCATATTCAGACAGTCCCTTCCAATCAATATCTTTAGGCATACGTTTAAGTAATTCCTCATACTCCTTCTTTGTGCAATCCTGATAAGGAGCTTGCTCGTAGATATGTTCAGTCATTGGAAGAAAGCTAACACCTGACATGGTGTCAAAGTTATCATACACAAAAGCTCCAACTGACATCCATTCATCTTCCTTTACACTTACTGTGATGCTGGGCTTATGTTCGCACCAATATTCAGCATAGATTTGCCATACCTTTAAATGCTCAAGGGCAGTCATATCATGTCTTGTGATTGCTCCTGTAGGGGCTTTAACTGGGAAAGAGAACACTGCTGTTACATCAGGCTTATCCTTCTCATCCTCCACAGGAAACCCTGCATCAGTCATAAACAAAGTCAACGGGTCTTTCTTATCCGCTCTGACAGTTCTGATGTAGTATTCAGAATGTCGAGGATGAATACCAGATGCAGCATCAACAAGTTGGCTCACCGTACCAGAAGGCTTAACGCAGGTAATGCCTGTACTAGCCTCAATACCAAACAATTGGGCATACTTAGCATTAACTTGAACTGCATGTTCCCTTAGTATTGATAAGACAGATGGAAGATCATCGTCTGTCTTGTTGGACAGCATCTTATTATCTAGTATACCTGTAAGGCTAACCCCTAACAACCTCTCCTCCTGCGTATTCTTTGTCCACTGCCTACCTAAACCTCTGAAGTTCGTAAAGCAAGACTGTATTGTACCTAGAATTGTAGCTCTCTCTACCTTAATTTTCAAAGTAGCAAGGGTATCATCCTCTGACACAATGACCTCGCTAAGATTACAGAATTGCTTTGGTCGCAGAATGATTTCACTACAGGGATTGGTGCCATAGTCGATGTTAGCATCTCGACGGCCATACTTAGCAGCCTGTTGTTGAGCGGCAACTCTGTTGAAGATGCCCCTCTCACCTGACTTACTCTCATACAAGGAACACCATTCTCGTAAGAAGCCCCCTGTATCTAGCCCACCTGTATAGCAAACAGAGTTATTCGAGAAGGCTCTTTGAGGTTCTGTGACCCACCAATCTCCACTCTTAGCATGTCGCATACGATCATCACTAAGATTAGATAGGCTGATCAAGGCAGACCTGCGCACTCCTCCAACCACTACAACATCAGCAATCTTACACATTATGTCATGGCACTCTAAGCTTGTTAGCTTGCGGCCTGTTGCATTCCTGAACATAGCAATAGAGAAGTGAAACAATTCCTCAAGAGGTCCGGGACCACTAGCTCTACCACCAAAGGTCTTCAACTTAGCTCCTGCCGGTCTGACTTCAGATACGTCCCAGCGAGGCACCTGTCCTGCATACAATAGATTTATCAACTCCTTGAACGCCCTGAACCAGCCCTCCTTGCTGTCCTTCACAACGATACAAGTCTCGCTAGTCTCCATTGTATCTGGAACTGTAGGTAGCTGATTAATGAACTGTCTCTCAACAGAAAACCCAACGCCTGTCCCGTGCATTAGAATATATAGGCACTCATCGAATGACCTTGGGCTGTCCACAGGTAAATAGCTACAGTTGTAGGCAGCAATATGGTTTCTAGCCAATGCAGGGCCAGCAGTCATCATAGCCCTCATGGAAGGCATCACCTTCATTGCCACAATAGCTACATATAAATCAGTGAACAATTCCTTTGGCATATTATATCCATGCTCCTTCTTCAAGAAATCCCTGTAGAAGTTAAGCAATCTGGTTACGGTTTCCTCCCATGTCTCTCTGCGACCTTCCTCCTCAAGCCAACGACTGTATCGTGACTGATGAATGAATGATTGATAATCAGTCTTCATCTAATGGTAACTCCTCTTGTTTGCTGTTTGCTTGCCTTTGCACGATTGCATTAATCATACCGGCAACTTCTTTATACGGCTGCTTCGCAAGATAGTTTAAGATTTCATTTATAAGATTATTCGGCAGTTCCATCTTCTTCTCCTTTATCTATGTCCAAAAGGCGTAGGATTTTCTTGTTGCCATAGACAACCGTCCGTTCCAGCAGGTTGAGCCTCCCATATAGGCTCCCCCGCCTCGTGAGGCTGGTTAGATAAACAATCAGGATAAATCCAACAATTTTCATGATTGTCTAAATTAACAAAATCTTTATGCCATTTTCTTAATTCTTTTCTAACATCCTGTTTGTCTCTACTTAATAGAGCATCCGTTTCATACCCATTTTTTTCATCAACATCCATATCTCTAGCTATGTCTTTCAATTCTTCTAGTAAAGCCACCCTTCTTTTATATGGGTTTGGAAAAGTTTTTTTATTTATGTTCATACGGCTCATCTTCTTCTCCTTCTACAATTTTTACAGCACTCATAGGAACTTCAAAAACCCAGCCTTTCTCATAATCTGAAACCTCATACGTTTGCATAGCAATATCTTCAGATAAGACTGTGCCTTCTCTTGTTAGCTCTTGATAACCAGCG
>Ga0209756_1002303_pt1 | contig 16644 bp, 8 predicted proteins | sample ETNvirenome_6_85_FD_184071 | JGI IMG/M metagenome (GOLD analysis project Ga0209756, IMG submission 184071) | Marine viral communities from the Pacific Ocean - ETNP_6_85 (SPAdes) (version 3) | ecosystem: Environmental > Aquatic > Marine > Oceanic | place: Pacific Ocean | collected 2013-06-19
TTTCCATACCAAAACTATTAAGAGGAGCTTCGACCATTTGACTTCTGTCGTATGCTTCTTTAGCTTCCTCTGCACTTCTGTCATAAGCTTCTTGCTTTATAAACTCTTCACCTTTTTTCTGTTCATAAGCTTCTTGCTTATCACCCCAAGGGTCAAACTGTAAAACACCAGTCTTTGCAAGTCCATATCCTGCACCTGCACCCACTGCTGCAGTTCCTGCAACAGCTGGAGCGTGTTTAGATTTAAATGCTGCTTTACCAGCTTTTCCTAGTAATTTTAATAATCCTGCCATGATTGGTTCTCCTTATAATGTTTGAATTTCTTTTTTACCAGACCACATATTAGTGTAAGGAATATTGGTTTGTTCTTCTGCAAATCTTTGAACAGCACTAGTATTTTCTTCTCTTTGTTTTCTGACATCTTTATATGCTTTTGAAAAAATACTATAAAGTTCATCATAACTTTTATTGTATCTTTTATCCATAGAGTATCTTTTTAAACTTCCAGATATTCCATCTTCATTATTTGAAGATTGTTGTTCTTTTATTTTTTTACGCTCAAATTTAATAGCTGCATGTACATAATCTTTTTCATCTACATCTGCCATTAGAAGTTTTTCTAAATCTTCATGTTTCTCTATTTCATAAGCGTTTTTTACTTTTTCATCTACTTCACTTAATTTTGGTGCAGGTTTTTTTGTACCAAATCCAAATGCGTCTTTTATCCAAGGAGGCGTTATTCCTTGTTCTGAAGGATCAGAATGCCACCTTTCTTCTGCTGGAGCTTCACCCCAAGCTTTTGGATAGTTATAGTATGATGAAAATGGATTATTTTTATTTGCCATTTTAGTTCTCCTTATTATCCCATTCATTACCTAAATCTTCATACATATCATTTAAATTATTCTCTATGTAATCTTTTCGCATCTCTTCTAATTGAGCACGATCATATTTAGCCATAAATTTATCTGTTGGTATACGAAAGAACTGCTGCATTCCTCTGCCAAAAGTTGTTCCGTATGGTTCATCGAAAGTTTTATCTAATGACCTTACTACTCTTCCAAAAGGAAATAGAGTATATACGTAATAGTCTGTAAATCGGTCCCAGTCACCGTTTAATACCATAGCAAGTGACTGAGGTACACGTGCAATAGGAGGGGTTGCAATTTGCAACGGAGCAATAGCTCTTGGATATGTTCCAAAGAAAGCTCTTTCTCGCTCCTTCCCATCGCCATAGAGTAATTCAGCCATCTCTCTCATCCAATCAAATGGAGGAGGAGTGGTTGTGTCAAATAAACTATAACTAAATGCTGTTCCTAAAGCCATAAGCATAGCATTGATCATAAATAATCTTTCAAAATCTTCGTATGGTTTAGTACCTTTTTCAAATCCATGCACTCTTGCTTGTTTATATATTTCACGTTGAAAGCCTATTTGATTCTGAACAAAGTTCTTAAACCTTGTTAATACTTTACCTGTAGCAGTTCTCATAAATGGAGCACGACCTACACTGTGATAAATAAATTGTGTTGCTTCAACCCCTTTTAATGCATAGTCTATAAACGCTTGATTGTTTATATCTATTTCACCTGCCATACCATTAAAGAAATCTCTTTGTTGTAGCAGGTGTGAAAGAAAGGAATTGGTACGTAACCATATTTCAGTCGCCTGCATAGGAAACGCACCAGCTTTTACTACTGCATCCCATACTCCATATCTATCAGCAAGTTCTTTTATAGTTGCTTTATTAGGACTAGGATTACGTTTTAATAAATCTATAAAATCATTAGAAAATTGTTTCAATCCACGTTGATTCTTTATCAATTTTAATTTAGGATTTAATTCTAATTCATTTCGTATATATTGCTCTATAACACCCTTTTCTATTGCCCATTGTTTTAAATCTTTTTTTGTTTCAACAGATTTACCGTTATTTAGATACAATAATGCAGTTCCATCTGCATCAAAAAGTAAGTTCTTTTTTAACCATTTAAAATTAGCTGCTCTACTAAAATTTCTCAAACCAGTTTTCGTAATAGTATTTAATGAACCACCGAATGCATTACCAGTAGCTGTACCTGTATTAGCAAGTAATGTTAATAATTGATACTGAGCTTCCCATGCTCCTAATTTATGTATCAATCTAGAAAAATATTCATGCCTAGCTTCTTCAGCTCTAGGTATTCTAAACGGCAGGGAACCACCAAAGAATTTGGAAATTCTATCTAGTTGATTAATCATGTTATGATCACTAGTACCATAATACATATTCTTTTTCAGTTTTAATGGATCACTATTATGCATTGCTTCTAGGACCCATTTAGAAAAAGTAGTTCTATAACCTAATGTATCACGTAATGACATACGATAAAACTCAGCATGAGCATCTGTATGTTTACCAAACGGTTTATTTTTAACCATAGTGTCAATCTCTACGTGAGCCATTAATGTACCTAAATTCTTTAACCTTGATTTAATAATAGCTTCTTTATAAGATTTAAGTGCATCGTATTCTCTCATATATGCAGGCATCTCTGATTGCCTTTCTAATAAATTACCATGTCTTGAAAAGAATCCTACATTTTCTAATGTTTTTTCTATTTCTTTTGTGGGTTTATCCCAATTAATATCCATTAAAGTATCAAACATATGTCTCTCTCCGTAAAGACTTACGTGAGAATAAGCATCGTTTTCATATTTTATAGTTGCTTTAATATTATCTAATATAATTTTATTCATTACTTCTTGATTACCATTTTGTCTGTAATCATCTAAAATCTTTTTAAACTTTTCTCTTTGATGCTCATTCATAGCAGGCATAGAGTTTTCTAATTCACGTACAATACGATTATAATTATTTTGATTATTCAATACTCTATTATAAGCCTCTTCAACTCTTTCAACAAAGTATCTATCTATTTGTTCTTTTTCTGATTTAGTTGGATTCTTTCTCCAAACATGAGGAAAATAACTTTCTTTAGGTCTGATATTTATATTTTTAAAACCTCTCTTATTACTAGCCCTATCACTAATGAGACTTTGCTTCCTATTCTTTTCTTTTGCAGCTTTCTTGCTAATAATATATTCATACTGTGCTCTTAATATTGCCTCTAAGGGAACATCTATAGAATCTTTACGATCATATTTCTGTGCCCAAATAAAATCTTTTCCTTCCCAGATAGGTTTAATAACTTTTTTGTGAAAATTATTAAAGTCAAATTCTCCATTTTTCCATATCATATAATCATTAACTTTTACAAATGATTTTGTAGCAATTTCTTTATCAAGTTCTTTCCATCCATCTTTATCAGAAAGTCTTTTACCTTTATATTTAAGATGAATAGTAGAAAAAGAAAAATCTTCCAAATTGTCTTGAATTTTTTTAGTATATTTATCAATCATTTGTTCGCCAGTCCAAGTGATTTCTTTTTTATCTACTACCCCTTTAAATTCTTTATTAAAATAATCCTTTAAAGACTCTCTAGTCGCCTTGCCCTCCATTAGGTCAACTACATTATTAAATAATTCAATCTTTTCATTAGGCGTAAGCATATCTAAGCCTTTAAACGATCCTTCATCCATAGATCTTATTAATGCACCAGATTCAATTTCCATTTGATTAACCATAGACCTTAACCAATCATGTATACCAGCATGTGTTGATAAAACTTTTTTAATCTTTTTAAATACTAATCCATCAGAAGTTATTACTGGTCTTAACATTTCACCGAATATTCTAGATTCATATACACTAGTTTTTTTATCTAAAGTAGCAGGTCTATTGTAATAGAATATTCTCTGTATACGTAAAGGATCTCTTGCTTTAGTGCTTGGAAAATTATCATTAACCATCTGATCTATCCAGCTACGTTTTAGTTTTGGTATATAATATTCAAAATAACGATTAAGATTTTCTATATCTCTTTTAGTTATAGTCGAAAAATCTCTTCCAAAACCTTCAAAATTAACAGTATAATCATAAAAAGCATCTTCTGGGTGTTCACTCCAGAAAGGATGCTCTGACATATGCTGCTTTAATTTATCAACCTTTCTTTCAAAGGTTTCTCCAGTAGCAGGGTCCTTCTCACCAAATAATGTTTTACCATAAAACTGAGCAAATCTATCATCTATCTTAATAAAACTCTCATTGAGCTTGTTAAACGAAGATGGGTTATGCATATATTCTGAAATATTTTCTATCTTATACATTTGCTCTTCTACTGGCATTTTAGCCATTTCACCTACTCTATCTAGCTCTTTAAAGAACTCTCTTATAGAGCCATTAGGTATAATTCTAGATTGCCAAGGTATTCTACTGAATACACCAAAAGTTTCTCCTTTTACAAAAGGACTTAGCATATATTGATATAAAAAATTTTCATAAGGCTTTGAATTTATTTTAATTTTTTGATTTCCAATTTCTAATATATATCCATTAACTAAATCTTTCACTTCTCTATCATAGTCAGTAAAATATGTATTTTTATGATCTGAATCGCTTTTAGGATCAATATATCTATATTTCTTTTTTATTTCATCTGCTCTTTTTATAATTGTTTTAATATCTTTAATTGATTTCTCTTTGCTTGCACCTACTTTTAATACTTCTTTATCAATTTCATTAGCATGCTTAACTAAAGATAAAAAACTAGCTATTTTTCTATTCTCTTTTATTAAAAGTGCATTTAGTTTTTTCCAATCTTTTTGTTCTGCTGCCAACCTGAATTCTTCTAAATTTTTTTGAGTTGATAAAGAAGGGTCAATATCGCCAATCATTTTCTTAGCTAAAGTATTAGCATTTAATACTTCTCTTAGCTTTTGTACTAAATTATAATTATTAATATAAGGGTGAGTTGACATAAGTGTTCCAACACCATCCTTATATGCTTGATGAGCAAGTTTAGTTATTAAAGTTGAATAAGACTTTGTAGCATATTTATTAAGATTAAATTGAAACTCGTCAAGATCTAAAGCTTGACCAAAATTATCTTCTTGTTTACTCTTAGCGTTAGGTTTAAATGAAGAAATAACATTACCTATATTACCCGTTTCTCCATTTTGTAAATCTTTATATTCAACATCTCCAATATCAATTTTATTTTTTTTAGCGAAATCTTTCCACCATTTCTCTGATACAAGTTCAGGGTGAAAAGCTTTTTCAAATAACATCTGAGGAAACTTAACATAAGAAATCATATTAGGATAGTTACCAGCATCAGCGGATCTATTTAACATTTCCCTAGCTAACTTACGCATTTCATATCCAGCGTCTTCTTTAAGCCTTACGTATCCTTTCTTTTTTCCACTTTTAGTGTATATATCTAACTTACCGCCATTTGTCTTAGCTAGATCAATATATGTCTGCACAGCCATTCGTCTATTTATAGCCCATCCTATACCATTATTACCGTGGTATACATTTTCTGCTACTATCTTACGCATTGAAGGAGAAAATATACTATCTTTAGTATAAAAAGGAGCAGAGTCTTCTCCTCCCCCAAACAATGAATCTAATTCTTTAGATTTACCATCAATCACTCTACCATCTTTCTCCCATTCACTACTGTTATTTCTGTAAGCATCGAGAATTTTTTTATCGAATCCATGATACATGAAAACAGAATCTGAATCTTTATCTGCCCCACCCAGATAGGCATCATCACGTGGATGAGTAAGAATGGCATTGCCTTTTTGCTTAGTAAAGCCTTTGAACCGTAAAACTCTAGCACCGCTAAGTGAATCGGCTGGTACACGAATAACCATAAAGTTAAGAGCATTATCAAGGGCAGCTTTAGCTTCCTTATATACTTTTCTTTTGGTGAGCTCATTAACCATGTCCTTATTCTGAATTCTTTGCGACGCATATAAGATATTACCAAGGCTTATTCCTTTCTTGTCTTTAAATATTGGATTCTTTTTATCTACATTTTTAGAGTATTCTATTAGTTTATCAAATAATTCTTCAAATTGTTTATCAACCTTAACTGGAAAGGCTTTATGATTATCATCTAGCATAAACTCCCCAGACTTTAATTTATTAGCTCCTTGGATATGTTCTATATCATATGGAGCCATCCAAGCCTTACCAGAGTTTTTCCATTTAGGTCTTAAATACCTATCTATAATATATCGTTTATAAGCATCATCATAAAACTTCTTACTGTCTTTAAATCCGTGACGTACAGTTTCTGTTGCACCTACAGTATTTATTACACGTTTATTTCTATATATATAATCACGATATTCATCATCTGTAAAACTAAGATCTGGTTCAGCTTCTCTTCTTTCTGCATCTACCTTAGCAATATGATCGCCAACAAATTTTGAAAGATCATCATTCCTTTCCATTATTTTATGAATATTTTCTACAGATATTTCATCAACATTTAATTTTTTATAATCAATTTTAGTTGCAGGATCCTTCAAATAAGAATCAATTAATTTATTTACTTCTGGGCTACCGTCAATTAAAGGTTTATATATTTTATCAAAAATATAATTAACTAATTCAGGAGTTTGTTCTTCATTTGCGTTACCAAATAATTGACGAACAATAAGCTGAGGTTTTATAGATTTAGATACATTTTCATATACACCTAAATCGATCCTTAAATCACTTACAGGAATTGTTCTTTTATCTAAGGGATCAGAAATATATTCTCCATCTTTATAGTCATAATTAGATGAACGAATATATCCTCTATGCTTTGCAGCAGAACTCATAATAACAACATCTAAGTCATTAGCTTCCATGTATCTATTCATTGCATCACTAGCTCTTCTGCCACCTGATTTTACTAGCAAAACATCAGTTCCTAGCCTACTTACTATTACTGGTTTTATCATACCAGCACCTTCCATTAGATCATAAATATATTCATTTTTATTTTTATCTAGATAGCCTGATTTCTTAATAATATTATCAAATACACTTTGTCTAAATTGTATTGCTCCATCTGTAGCTGATTCATATGGTTTATCAATACCATCACTATCCTTATAATATAAGTCAGGATGATCTTTTAATTCAGGCTTCCAATCATTTAAAACTGCAATGTTTAAAGTATCTTTACCATTAATACGAAAGTTAATTGGCATGCTTTGTGCATCCATTAACTGTTCTCGTTTATTTCTATCCACTACATCTTTAGCCCCTATTCTAGTCTCCATTAGTCTACCTATATCAGTAAACCCACGTTCATCACCGCCCTGCACATATAGTCCATGCCTTTGAGCTTCCCATAGAACATTACTTTTCCATGCTTTCATATGCATTTCTTCTATTGCAGCACGATTTTTAACAGAATCTCCAAACCATTCAAATTCTTTTTCTAAGCTTTTACTGTATCTTTGCTTTCTTTCTTTTACAAATTCTTTTAATAAAGAATGCTGATCCTCTTTACTTAAACTATCAACATTATCTACAGATTTTAATCTCCCTCTTGCTAATATATCAAACATTTGTTCAAGAGATATTTGATCTACATCTGTATGATACTCACCAATTTTTAATACTCCTTTATCTTTCACTCCACCAGTTATATAAGCACCTTTATTATGTAAATGTAATTCTATATTAAGCCACTGTTCATCGCTTACATTCTTTATTACATTACCATTTTTCCAATCTATACCTTTAGTTGCAAATGGTTTATTTGCAATAATATGTCCACTATCTTTACTTTTATCACCCTCTACGTTGATATATTTTAATGTATGTATCCATCTACCATCTAAATTTTCTGCTGGTGTTCTTATTGGATTCTTATCTCCATCAATTGGAACTTTTTCATCCATCCTTACACCCCAATAATCACCTTTACGTACTTTTGTATCTACTGCTCCATCGGGAAATATTTCTACTAATATTTGTCCTCTTTCTCCTTGTCTATAATCAAAAGATTGTTCTGGAAAAGATGTTTCAAAATCATCTAAGTTTATAACAATACCATCATATATAAGATCAGATGCTTTTTCTCTAGCAATAATATTAATTTCTTGTTCTGTTGGTTCTCTTCCGTGTTTTCTATAAGCTACATCATATAGAAATTTATCTACATTTTCTATACTGTCTCCATACTTACCATCTTTAGATAAAGTAATACGAGCTTGATCACCTACTTGTTTATAGATATAATCCTGAGTTTCTTTTGACATTTTATTCCACTCAGCATTTCTTTCTGGGTAAAAAATACTATCAACAGAACCACTCATCATTGATTCTCCCCAAAACTTCTGACCTTCTTTTTGAAAAGATGGTCTTGAAGTATATCCAAAAAATCCACCTAATAAATACTGGTATAACTGTATTTCAATAGGTTGATTTTGTAAGGTAGTAGGAACCCCAGTAATCATTGAACCTATGCCAGCTTTAATTAATAGTTCGGCTTGTTCATGATTTTTAACATCTTTGCTTTTTAGCATTTTACCTATACGAGTAAAATTGCCTAAGCCACCAAAAGCACCACCTGCTACAGCTCCATGAACCATAGAATTAAGTATTTCATCTGGTCCACCCCAAATAGAACTAACCGCACTAGCTACGCCTAAATGAACTGAGGAATCTAATACAGCTCTAGGTCCAGCACCTCTCTTCATAAAATCAAGAGTTTCTAAACTTGCTTTTGAAATTCCTTTATTAACTAAATTACTAGCTCTATCTCCAAAGAACATTGGAACTGAATATTTATTTACAACTTCAGCACCATGTGCTCCTTTTTCTAAACCACGTTGAACTCCTTTAAGACCCAACTTAGATGCACCCTTAGCTAATCCTCTTAAAGGTATGGAAGTAATAGCAGGTGCAAAGCCTATTAGATGACCTATAGAATGAGCAATAGCTTCGTAAGTATTTCTAGGTTCAGGTCCAAGTGGAACTGTAGTAAAACCTTCAAACAAACCGCCTACAGCTATTTCTGTAGTACGTTTTAAATCAAAGTTATTTTCTATTCTTTTAAAAGGAATTTCTACTTGTTGAGCAAGTTGTTCTAACTCATCAAGTTGATCATCTGTAAATAACATAGGGTTACCCCTATACATATCGACTAGACGTTTAATTCGTATAGATTCAAATCCGTTAGCCATTTATATTAATAAGGAATAATATTTCTTGGATTCCACATATCCCAAACATCATCATACGGAGCAGCACCGAATCCACTTTCTGTCATCCTTAATCTTTCGCCAATAGTTAAAGGTATAGATCGATAACCTGCTGGAATAGTGGCAGTATCTAAATAACTGCGTTCATAATTCCATCCTGCTCTTCTCATTATTTCATCATCTATTTTATTTCTTCTTAGAGATTTTCTACTATTAGGGTTTAAATTTCTCATTGGTCTACCAGTTAATTGCAACATACCCCCACCACTTCGACCAGCAGTACGTAAATTTTGACCTGCTTCTGCATACGGAGCAGCAGCTGCAGTAGCACCGCCACCAGCGGCTCCACCGCCACCAGAAACACCCCTTGCTCCTTTACCTAACCCCATAGCACCTTTAGCGGCAGCTACGCCACCACGTAATAGAGCTCCACCAGTTAATAAAGCTGGAAGTAAACCAGCAACTGATCCTATATTAGATCCAGCTTTTTCACTAAAGCTTTCTCCATATACACTTTCACCACGTGAATATGGTTCCCATTCATTAGGTAGCATTCCAAACAAACCTACATCTGCAAAATTAAATAAGCCTTTAGAGACTGCTTTATTTTCTCTATTGAATTTTATTCCAAATTGAGAAGCAAGCATTGCGATCATTTCAGCTTCTTCATCAGTAAAGCTTCTAGGATCAGAATTATATGCTCCTATAATAGACATTATTTGTTGTGGATTCATTATCTTCCTCCGATCTGTGCTGTTAAATTTAATAAATTAGTTCTAGGATGTTGATAACCTGATAACTGATTTATATATTGAAATGATTGAGGATTAAGAGTTAATCCTTCTGGTAAATCCATTGGATCTCTATCCATTGTTAAATCATATCCGCTAATTCTTTGTGCCCATTCATGATCAGTCTCAGACCATTTTTGATATTGATAAGGCATCGGTTTTCCTGACAATCCACTTCCTAATTGATACATTTTTTCAAACCAACCCCTATCTTCTAAAGCTTCTGTTTTTCTTTCTTCTGCTTCTGCTTCTTCTAATCCTCTAGATCGTTGATCTTGTAAAAGAGTATCCCATAAAGTTCTTTGATTTATATTATACTCTCTGTCTTCTTCTGCTATAGCAGCAGCTCTGTCACGCAACGATTGCATAGCATCAAATTCTTTTGATCTTTGAGCCGAACTAACATCAAACTGTCTTTGACCTTCTTTATATTGACTATGTTGTAACAATTGTTGAGGCAGTGTATTTAAAAACTGACTTATATATTGTCCTTCTTGATATTGTGCCATATTAAAACTCCTTATGTTTTGTATAAGCCATTATATATCTTGTGACCATTCTTGTTGCTCTTCATTCCAATAATATGTTGTTTCATTTCCATTAACATCAGTATAAGCATATATGCCAGACTCTGTTCCTTCAATTGGGTTTGCTGGAGGCATCCAATCTGGATCACCCTGAGCTTCTACTGGTATATCCACTGCATATGGATCAACATATGTATTTGTAGGTGCACTTAACGTTCCAAACATTTCACCTCTGCGTTGTTCTACGCTAGCCAATGTATCCCACCAATCTTCTTCTTGATCTCTCCTCATTCCGTGTATATCTCCTCTTAGAGATAATCCTGCTTGCTGTGTACCTAGACCAAACTGACTACGTACACCACTTGCTCCAGCACCACCAAATCCTACTCCACCGAAGCCACCACCAAGACCTTGTTGTGTCATTTGCATTAAATTACTTCTTGCTGCAGCCATTGTAGCGTCTTGTCCTAATCCATATTGCTGTGTTGCAGCACGTTCTTCTGTTGGATCATATTGACCAAAATATTTAGCATATTCTTCTGTAACATCTATTCCTTGACCTCTTAAATAATCATATCCAGTACCCATCTCTCCAGATATATTAGTATAAGGATTTTGAAAAGATGATGTACTAGCACTTATTGTATTATCTTGCCAAGGTTGTTCTGCTGGCACCGATGGTTGTGCTGCAGGAACACTTGGAACAGTTGGACTAGTTCCACCACCTGTTGAACCACCACCACCTTCTGGAGGCGTAACTCCACCAATAGGCGGAGGCACCACGTTTCCTTTTGGTATATCAGGTGGTATAATATCAGGTGGAGGAGTAACGCCACCACCTTTTGGTGGTGCAACTGGATCAACTTGATTTTGTGGAATTATAGGAGGCGTAACTACATTACCTTTAGGTGCCGTTAATATATCTCCTTCAGGAGGAGTATTAGGAGGAACTATTCCTGTAGGACCTTGAGGTATACCAACTGGTATATTAGGAGGTGGCGTAACAGGACTACTATTGGGTGAAGTCAATATATCTCCTTCAGGAGGCATCCCCATTGGTTGTTTTATTGGCATACCCATTTGTTGATTAGAAGGAATACCCATTGGTTGTTTAGGAGGCATCCCTATTGGTTGTTTAGGCATTTCTCCTTGCATAGGATTATATGGTAATTCCATAGCAGGTATTTGCTTTTTCCTTATATCACCTATCATATCCATTCTAGGTTTAACAGGAGGTTCAAAAATACCTTTAGGAGGAGCTATTGGCTCAAAGTTACCCTTGGGCATCATAGCTTGTTCTAAAGGCGAAGGTCTTCTATTGAGCATGTTCATTTTATTAGCAGTTGCTCTTTGCTCCAAAGACATTGGAGTACCCTTCATTCCGTTTCTTATATCACTATAAGCCATATTATCTTCTCCCTAAAATGCTTGGCATTTGTATATTTTGTGCATTTGCTATTTGATCCCACATATTCATATCTATTGTATGATCTGGAGCCCAATTCTTACTTGGATGCATATAATCAAGTATACGATCTCGCATTTTTGTATCATATCTAAGATCAGTATTATTAACAGCGTCTCCTAAGAAATTAGGATTTCCAGATCCAATTGATTGCTGTGAAAATAAAGGAGATTTACCGCTAAGATTAAAACTACCATCAGGGTTCATTCCGTTTAAATTTACCCCCGAAGCATCTATGGGTGTTGTATTAATAGGGCTTCCACTAGATAACGCATTTAGAGTTCTAGCTTCAGGGCTTATATTCATAAAATCAAAGTCTAAGTTGGGATTTGTTAATACTTCATCAGGTAACATTTCTGGAGAGGGAACACTTGGATAATGAGCTGAATATTGTGAAGCTGCTGCTGATGTATCTACAGGTGCAGCTGGTACAGGTGGTGCAGTACTTGAAATTCCCACATCTTGTGTAGGCATATCTGGAACAGCTAAGTCTCCTATCATCTCTGGAGAGGAAGCAAGTTCTCCACCAACTGGAGTAGATGGAGCTACTGGAGCTTTTGGTGTTCCTGCCATAAAATCTTTTATTTTACTTCCATACATTGCAGCTGTAATAGCATCTTGTAAAGTATTTGTAACAGTTTGTTCTTTTACTCCTCGCCAATATTGATCTACACCTTTACGCTGCTCTCTAGCTACATCTCTATTAAATAAACCTACATTAGCTTTTTCTGGACCACCATACTTATCCTTACCATAAGCACGACCTGCAAGAGAACCTCCTAAAGATCCTAATCCACCCGCTAGAGCTAACATACTTGTACCAGCTGTTGCTGGTGCTAATGCAAGACCAGCTAGCAGCCCTAATCCTCTGCCTATTCCTCTACTTAGGTTTATACCACCCCTACTTCTTGCAGCTCTTTCTTCTGATTCTCTAATGTCTCTTCTAGACTGAGTTTCATCTCGTTGTAAATAATATCTTTCTCTACCTGCCATAATAGTCTCCTATGTTGGTACTGCTTGTAGACCTATATAGTATTCTATACCATTGATCCATATTTGTAATTTATGTGATGCCGCATCTCCACTCTGAAATAAATTTGTATCAACTGCTGGATCTTCTTCTAAAAATAAATGTAATGTAGATTCATTAGAAGTAGTTGCATCTTTAGATAATATATATATTTGATTATCTTTATGAACAGATGGAGCTGTACTATTTACTATTTCTATATTATTCACAACTGCTTTCTTACTTCTAACTGAATCTTTCACTGTTAAACTTTTATCTACAATCTCATTACCATCAGGAGATAGATAAGTTCTCCATAGTATTCCTTTGTATTTAACGAACATACCTAGCTGTTTGTTCGGTAATTTTGCCATAACTATTTCACCTTCAGCCATAGAATTTACTGCTGGAGGTCTATCTGCAATAGAAATCTTTTCCTGCTTAGCATTATTAATCTTTCTTTCTTCTCTAGAAAAAGCCATTATGCTACTCTCTTTGCTGGTAAAGTTCTATACTCAATTGAAATATCATTTATCCATAATAAAGAATCAGTATCTGTTAATTTAAATGCAATACTTTGACAAGGAACTGGTGTACTAAAAGTAAACTCTGCTATATCCCAAGCACTTTTACTTGCTAAAAACGTACCTGTTAACGATGTAGAAGTAGCTCCTTGTTGAGGAGTAACTCCTGATTGTGCAAAACTAGTATTTCCATCTGTTGCAAATTGAATAATATTTACTAGGTTAATAGCTCTTATATTTTTATAAGTTATATATAATTTATATACTTTTTTAACTGTACTAGGGTCTCCAAAATCTATATCTTTAGTTACAAATATTTGCGTTGTTCCATTACCGTGAGTAGTGCTATCATTTAATATAGAGTTAAAATTAACATTAGCAGGTGTAGCTACAGCACCATTTGAATGACTTGCTGCAGCAATTCCATTCCATCCTCTAACAGCTTTTACAGTACCTGCTGTTTCAGATGTATAATCTATATCTCTAATTAATACTTCTTCACTTTGACCACCTGTGTCAAACTTTACTAAATCTCCTTGAGAAACTTCATTTAATGATGTACAGGCAAAGCTTGTAGCTGTAGCATTTATACCGCTACCCTCGCTTAATGTTAAAGAAGTTATAGCTGATCCAGTAAAACCATTATCTACAGCAACAACTGGATTGTTGTTCCAATCAAGTATTGGATTAGTATTTTCATCATCATTATTAAAAAGACTTTCATCATATACCCAAGCATTTACATTAAAATCATATATATAACATTGATTAGAGTTTGTTGAAGAATCATTCGGACATCGTTGAATAATTAATTTTTTACCTTTAGGCATATAAAGCAACATTGGTTGTACAACATAATCACTACCTGTTACAAAACTATCCCAACTAGGACCTAAAGTATATGGAGTTGTTCCTGTTGCTCGTATTTTTCCTTCAATTAAATTTCTTATTTTAGATCCATCAAATAAATAACATCCAGTTCTATTAGCCCAGCAAATACCATATTCAGTTTTAATTACAGAAGATTGAAATGATATACCGTTATGTTTTACAGTCTCTTCTAAAAACCACCCTGAAGGACTTGGTGATGCTATATTTATTATATGTAAAGTTTTATGTTTAAAGGCAAGTAATCTATCAGCATAGTATTCTAAGGCAGTATATTCTTCCGCATCCCCCTTAGAAACATCTATTGTATTTGTATCTGGAAATACATCGAATTTATTTGGCTCAGAAAACATAATGCGATCACCAAACTTTTCTACAACAGAACTAGAATTAGTTAAACGTAAGTTAGCAACAAAAGCTCTTCTACCAGCTACTACAGATGTTCTATAATTTTCACTCATATAGCCTAGAGAATTTCTATCTACTTTATGAGAGTATCCATTAATAGTAGCATAGCTATCAATTTGCATTCCTTTAGATGTTAATGTACCACAAGAAAACATTCCATTTTCTTCTACGCTAGATCTATCTGTCCACGCGGTATACTCTGCTTCCATACTAGCTCTACAACCTTTTACAATATCTATATCTACTAGCAATGACCATTCATCATCCGTGCTTGCTTCTCTAATATATATTCTTCCACCCGTTATTCTTCCATTATAAGGACCGTGAGCATATATATCTATATCTAATGCTCTAAAATCATTTGATTGAGCAAGAGTATTTGCTGCTCCTATATCAGTAGCAGTTCGTAGTAATGACTCCTGATTACCATCGTAAACAAATGATTGAGCAAACTCCCAAGTACCTGCCATATATGTACCTGAATCAACTGTACTATTTTCAGCTACTTTAAAATTCCAACCGCATCCATATCTATAAATATTTTCAAAATTAGTAGTATCAACATCAGTTGAAACAGAACCAGCGTATGCACGATAAACGTGAAAGTATAATGAAGATATATCTACTTTTCTCACCATAAATCTTTCAGCACCTATACTTGTACTAGCATCGTTATTTGTATCACCACCTAAACCAAAAACCATCCCCAGAGGGATAAGTGAAGCATTGGCTTCAGAACCAACAACTAACGTATCGTCAAATTGTATACCATCTATAGATAAATCAAAAAAATGATCGCCACTTGTACTTATAGGTACTATATATTTTCGTATTTGATATGCACCTGAATCAGATGTTGTTGTAAAATAAGCATCTGTTGATGTAGCTGCAGCAGTTAGATATCCACCATATACAGGTTTTGCTAATGTGTTAATGTGTTCTTCAAACCCTAAATGATGACCGCCTTTCATATTATGATTAAACTGCACATGATTAATTGGACCATACTTTTTAATTACAGAAATTGTTTCTGAGTTTGTATCGCACACCCTAACAGCTCCATCAGCTATTAAAAAATCATATTTTACATCTAAGTTTTTATGATGTGCTGCCCAAGTCATACTTGTTGTTATAGCGTTTTTAGACCAACCTTTACTTCCAACAAAAGGACTTTTTAATTGTTTAGATCTATTAAGACCAGTTCCACTGCCTGCATTAGACTTTCCTAAAGCAGCATAGTTATAAGACCAAACACTGCAAGTTCCACTATCTTCATTTCCAATTATTATTAAATTATCTCCACCAGTTCCAAGCCTATCAATATATACTGCTGAATCACCTGTATCGTCAGCAGTAATTTCTGCACCTGCTATACCCATGTAAGAATCCGTACCATCATCGGTTACTTCTGTAACTGTAAATATACCGTTATTATCAGAGCTACCTCTAATTTTAATTAAATCTCCTACTTTATAATCAGAAAATTGCGTAACTCCACTTGTAGGATGTTTAATATGTTGTGTGTTTGGTTTACCCATTAAATAACACCCTTACGTTTAGGAGCCGTAGTCTCTCCTTCACCAACATCAGATTCACTGCTTTTTATAAAATCTATTGCAACATTAGATGTAGTTGAATACGTACCACCATAAGTACCGCCTTGAAAAAATAAATCTATATCTGATTCCATATATGCAAGATTATTACCACCTGATTTTCTAACAACTGTATTGACTTCATCTATACTGGTATTAGTAAATTTACCATCATGATTAGATGCACTATTTGGTGTTCCTACTATCATAGGTCTTAATGCTCCATCCTGATCTACAACAAATCCCTGAATAAAAGCAAATTCATTTATAGCAATATCTCTAGGATCTTTTACACTGTTAATACCACCAGCAAAATTGTTCATAGTGAATCGTTGT
>Ga0209756_1002311_pt1 | contig 16598 bp, 9 predicted proteins | sample ETNvirenome_6_85_FD_184071 | JGI IMG/M metagenome (GOLD analysis project Ga0209756, IMG submission 184071) | Marine viral communities from the Pacific Ocean - ETNP_6_85 (SPAdes) (version 3) | ecosystem: Environmental > Aquatic > Marine > Oceanic | place: Pacific Ocean | collected 2013-06-19
CGTGTGTGTCAGCATCTTGAGAGTTTGATATTGTTGATATCGATTGTAAGGGTGCTGACGATGCAGATGTAGATTTTGTAGAGCTTAAACCAGAACCTGACTGTACAATCTTTATCCCAGCTGAGTTTGATAGATTTGAAAATGTTATTGCAGAACTGCTATCTGAATAAACATTTTTATATAAATTTGAAACTTTAGCATTTATACTTCCGCTGGGCTGAACAAAGTATTTGACGCCGCTTAAATAAAAGATGTCATCATCTTCAAAAGGTTTAAACTCTACAAATGATGACGAAAGTGCTTGAGAATTGTTATCATTAACCCATTCAACGTAATTTGTTTCTCTATCAGACCCGCCTACTTCGTGTATTACTCTTGCGTAATTCCACCCATTTCTTTGGTCAGAAGTTGTAACACGATATCTTGCTGTTCTATAAGTTTCAATGTAATAGGGAACTTCATTGTCAAACTCTACAGGCCGCCATACACTCAAATTGAAAAATCCTGAACCGTTTCCATTCAATGAGGTTCCTGTTCCCGAGCCTGGCTCACCTGCTCCAGCAAGATTATATGAACCGGTTAACTCAACTGTGTGGAGAACTGACCCATTCACTTCAAGCTTGAGAGAACCACTATTTGCATCAGAAAAAGAATTTGCTACATAGTCTGGTGAATTTGCAGACACATCTTCATTTAAGTCACCTTCAATTGAAGTGTTTAAAGCAAAAACAGATCTTCTTAAGTTATTTGACAATGCAGCTGTTTGATACAAATCATTAATATTTGAAGCTGAAAAACCTGCGGCGGTACCTACATTTGTGTAACCTGTAATTGACTTTGACGACCCGAAAGATAAATTGCAATCAGTACCATCATCATTACAATCAATGTCATCTAAGTTAGGGACTGCAGTTATTGTTCCTGTTCCTGCACCGAACGATACTGTGATACTGCTTATGTAGCCTGTCCAAGCTTCATCTGCCTCGACTCTCAGGCCAATGTATTCGTCATCCCCTATGCCGACCGTTCCTAATGTCACATAATTAGTAGCATTTAGTGTATTATCAAAACTCAAAGATCCGTTTGCTGTATGTGCACCATCATTATCAGAATAGGAGTCCAGCGTAAATTCAGTAGCCAAATCCAACCATCCTGTTTCTCTAGACCCGTCAGACGGAAATTTCACAAAAACACGTATTCTACTTGAATTTAAAGAAGTGGCAGATGGCACTATTGTCGCGCCAGAACCATTTATTGCGAGTGACAAGTCATATACTGTGGCGCCTGTCTCATTCTTAAACCATCGATAAAAAGTTCTTTGCCCTGTTTCTCCAGAATAGTTTGGATTTTCAGGAGGCGCATTGTTTAGTGATCCGCCCTCGCTATTATCTCTAAAATCACCTGAATTTGGTGCAGTTGGAGAGTATAGCCGCTCTTTATAGAATAACAGGCCGTTGCTGTGGCCTCCATTCGAAGCTGTCATGTGCTTCGTAGAATCCCACTGATTTGCGGCATCATATAGTGCTGCTTGTGTATTGTATGAACCGCTGACTATTCTGTAATTTTCTCTTCTAAATGACTCAACAAGTGCTGTTGATGAATTAGAAAGATTGTACATCCATATACCGCTAGTCGAAGCTTGACCCGAGTTTGATAGATTTGCTTTTAACGGATGTGTTACAGTTACGCCTGCAGTAATAGTCCCACTTAAAAAATAGTTTGATGTTACAGCGCCTGAACCCGTTATATGGAGAACTTTTGTATGATTTTCGCCCCCGGCTATTGTGGGCTTTGTTTGTGCTGATATTGTAAAAGCAGGGCTACTGCTTGCTGCTGCAGCATTTGAAGTAGTAAATGTTATGTTTGTATTGTCGTAAATATACTTATATGCGTTTGAGACTCTTGTTTTGTATGTTCCAGAACCACTTCTATAATATTCCACACCTGAAAGATAAACGCTTCCTGACCCTTCAAATGTTAAAGAGCTTCCGGCAGCAGATAGGGCGTTTGCGTTATTGTCATTAACCCATTCTATGTAGTTTGTTGTAATTGTTGAACCAGTTCTTATATGCTGAACTCTTGCATAGTTCCACCCATTTCTTTGAGTTGCTGATGCTACAACAAACTTTCCTGTTCTATGTTTAAAAGAATTAAAAGAGTTTCCATTTGAGAATGTTCCTGTTGTTGGTGTAGAGAGAAAATTAAATCCTGACCCATTCCCGTCTAGATACGATCCAGTCCCAAGGCCTGATGTTCCGCTACCTATTAAGTTTGAAGTTAAATCAACTTGCTTGACAACAGTTCCGTTTACTGTTAAATGTAAAACACCAGCCTCTGAATCTCCAAACGAAAAATCAGGATAATTTTGAATACTATTTCCCTGACTATTTGAAGAGACATCTGAATTTAGAATCCCGCTAATATGCGTTGCTAAATTAAAAACGCCAAGCCTTATATTACTGCTGCTTGTTGCTACTGTGTATGATGTGTTAACGTTAGCTGACGAGGCAAGGCCTGCTGAAGATCCCACTGATACATACGCTGGGGAGCCTGAAGACTGATCATTGCTAGAACCAAATGATAGAAGCGCTGTCGCACCTGTATTTTTTGAGTTTATATTGTCAAGTGTAGAAGCAGGTGCTGGTGCTAAAGCTTTCAGTACTTCGTTGAATCTGTCAATAGAAGTCCCAATTGTTGTATTTGAAGTAAAGTCTGTGAACAAACCGTCTTCATAATCTCCATCTTCTGCTGAGCCAATTGTCGAGCCGCCCGTTGTTGTTGCTGCTATCGTAAAAGACCCAGAACCGGTGTCTGCGATGGTTACATTATCACCTGCAGTTAGACTTCCTGATAAAAAGCCACCGGTTCCGTCTGCAATTTGAATTGACCCTATTGAACCCGAAGATTCTATGATCCTGACAGCTGTCATAAACTAACTCAACTAACTTAACTTACTATACGACTATTGAATTCAATAAAAAACAAAAGCAATACTAATATAAGTATTTATGAGAAAAGATAAAATTACTTTATTTCTTTTAAAAGCTGTGCAATATCTAGGCCTGCACAGTCTATCTTTCTTCTTGTTAAGTGGTAATGACTAACAAATCCTTCAAATTTATTAGATTCTGCCTCAGGCGAAACTTTTTTTAAAGTATTGCCTTCGTCATCAACAGGTGTTTCTAATGGTATCCCGATGCCCTCATGCATTGCTTTCCATAACGCTTTTAATGCTTCAATTTGAACAGGATAGAAGTCAGTGAAATCATCCATTTTACTTCCATGCACTTGAGCGCCTGAAATAACAGGCCGTTTTCCAAAACCTTTCCTTTCATACCAGTCTTGATATTTGAGATAATATGCATTTGATATTTCCACGCCGACTGAAGAATGATTCCATGCTCGACCTCCTGCATGCCAGCATGCATGATTTGTATCTAACAGTTGGTATATTGTTCCATCGTTGTCGATACAAAAATGAACAGATATACCTCTCTTGTTTAATACACGAGCACAAGTACTAGAGTCTAAACAAACATCCCAGTGATTAACAAATGTTTTTATTTTTCTTGGCTCAAAATAAGGTGTATACCCACCTGATAGAGACAAGCCGTCTTCTTCACTCCATAACACAACTTTATCCCACTCAATAGGAATAAAATTTCCTGCATGAACAATGTGAGCTTGATCTTTTTTACAGTGCAATACTGGCCTAAAATCATCAATATCAGATAATCGTTCGTTTAATTTCACCCTATACGAGGTCGGGCCGAACATTCCATCAGCAACTAGCCTTGTCTTTCTTTGCCACTTTCTAATTGCTTCAACAAGATCTTCATCAAAGTCCTGACAGTTAAACCAGTCTGGGGTCCAGCCAAGCTTGACTGATGAAGCTTCGTTATAAAATACTTTATCAACCATGATATTTTCCTATGCTTATTCTTTTGTTAATAACTATTCACATAAAAGAAAAGCGTCTAAAGACGATTTAAAAATATTCACAGCAGCGATTAAGAAAAATCATAATTGATGTTTACACTAACATTTAGCCTTGGCACACGAATATTATTTGCAATCTTTAACTTTTTTGCTTCTTTTGCATCAATATACCAGTCAGACCTGCCGCGGTCGTGGACTTTTTTCATAAAATAATCATCAGCCTGGCCACAATTTCTGGCCATCATCTTATAAACCTTTTCATTTAGCCTTGAAGTCTCTTCAGCTGAAGCTTTTACCTCTTCAACTTTCCCATGAGACCAGCTAGAAACATCATGAATCATTAGCGTTGCATCAGTGTCCATAAATCTAAGACCGTCTTCACCAAATGTGAATAATATTGCACCGCATGACATTGCCTTTCCTTCGATTATTGTAGCAATCGGAAGATCTGAAGACTTTATAGAAGCTATCATGCTCATTAGAGAGTAAACTTGCCCTCCGTATGAATCAATAACTACTGGGATTATTTTCTGTCCTGTATTATGTGCTAAAGATATTTGACTATCAAATTCTTTAGCACTTTCCTCATCAAACTTATTTACTCTTATGATGATAGGATTGTGTCGTAATTCGACATCTTTTATATTTTTATCTACATCTAGTTTCCACAACATTTTTTCTCCACTTTGGTAAGGTTATGTGCATTTTGAGTGGCCACATGCTGAACATGCAACGCACCCTTCTTGATAAATTAGAGAGTTTTCGCTGCTGCACTCGGGACAATCTTTGTCCCCACCAACGGAACCATCCTTGATATACGACTTAAGACATCTTGCGATTACTTTTGAAAATGAAAATAGATCAGCTTCCTTATCTTTTTGAAGCTGCTCAACAACATATTGAATGGGCGCGCCATGTCGAAGGGCAAGTGAAATTGTTCTAGTATAACCGGCATAATTTGGGTTGTCGAAAACTGATACAACATCTTTTATTGTAAACTGATCGTCTCCTTCACCACATACGAGATCATACTTTGATAATACTGACTTTCTCGGTCTTCTGTGAATTTTTCCAAATGTATGTTTCTTTGGAATTTCAACATATTGACTAAGGCCACCAATGACCTCATAGGGTCGTCCATTCATAATACCCACAAGTATTGTCCATTTTTCGCCCTTGATTGTTGCTTGATGAATTTCACAATCAAGCGTCTGGGGTCTTTTTGGTGCAATATTGTCAATAAAATCAATATTTTCTCTTGATGACTTATTTGAAGATTTGTCTCCTACAAGAACGCCACTTCTTGCCCCATCCCTGTAAACTGTTACACCTTTACACCCAAGTTTCCATCCAGTCATGTAGACTTTTTTAACTGTATCAACATCAATATCTGATGGTAGATTTGTTGTGTTTGAAATTGCGTGACAAACCCACTTTTGTGCTGCTGCTTGCATCTTAACTTTTGATACCCAGTCAATTTCATTTGCAGTTGCGCCTGCGTATGGACTTAAAGACACTAATTCATCGTCTGATTTATCTCCATCTGCAGCAATTAATCCTCTTTGAGCCATCCAAGCCTTGAATCCATGATGATACACAGTGTATTCTTGCCACTTGTCACCACTTTCATCAATAAAATCGGCGCGTCCGTCCAGGTCGTTCTCAGTAAGCTTCTTTCTTCTTGTATAATGAAGCATAAACGAAGGTTCTATGCCTGACGTCGTCTGTGTCAAAACTGATACTGAGCCTGCCGGGGCAGTAGTTGTGTTTGCAATATTTCGTCTTCCAAATTTAAGGTAATCACCCTTTCTATGTGGGAGTAATTCTTTTAAAATTCTTTTTAAAAATGGGTGGCCAGACTCTTTTGTGATATCCCAAATTGGAAATGGGCCCCGCTCTTTGGCCAGTTGTATTGATGATTCATACGAGTTCAATGCAAGCCACTTGTAAATTTCTTCAGTTGTCTCAATTGATTTTTCTGAACCGTATCTAATATTAAGCATTGCTAAAGTATCACCCAGACCTGTTATCCCCAGGCCGGTGCGTCTGCCGCTAATCGCAGCAAATTTTATTTTTTTCCACAAATCAAGCTCTGATCTCTTTACACTTATGGGTTCAGGATCATTTTTTATCTTCAAAAGAATCTTGTCAATTTGTTCTATTTCAAGATCAATCATGTCATCCATTAGTCGCTGGGCTTTTTGAACGACTTTCGCAAATTCTCCGTAGTTAAATGACGCATTATCATTCCAGGGATATTCGACAAATGATGTAAGATTGACAAGCATTAATCTACAAGAGTCGTGAGGAGACAGAATAATCTCTCCACACGGATTTGTTGACGTCGACCCAAAGCCTTCAGCCGTGTAAATGTCTGATGGCGTGTTTTTTATTGCTGTATCCCAGAACAGTATTCCAGGTTCAGCTGATGCATGTGCGCTGTTGACAATTTCATGCCAAAGTTCTCTTGCTTTAATAGTGTCTGTTATCGAAGGATTTTCGCTATCAACTGGCCAACGTAATTGAAAGTCGCTATTTGTTTCAACTGCTTTCATAAATTCATCAGTCAATCTGACAGAAATATTTGCTCCTGTTACTTTTGATAAATCATTTTTTATAGTTATAAAATCCATGATTTGAGGATGATTAACAGAGACTGTTAGCATTAGCGCGCCGCGGCGGCCGCCTTGGGCCACTTCTCGACATGTATTAGAAAATCTTTCCATGAAAACTTCTATACCGTCTGTTGTCTTTGCTGCATTTGCAGTATTTACCCCTTGTGGCCTAATTGACGATATATCAAAGCCTACCCCGCCACGCCTCTTTGCAATTTGTGCTAACTCTTGATCTGTTTTTAATATTCCACCGTAACTATCCCAAGGAGACTCAATAACAAAACAGTTTGAGAGTGATTGTATTTTTGTATTATTACCAATTCCGCTCATAGGCGACCCTTGAGGAACTATATACTTGAAATTTTTGAACAAGTCATATATCTCATCATAGGGTAGTGGGTTTTCATAATTAGCTTCAATACGAGCTAATTCGCTAGCCATTCTTTTGTGCATATCATCAGGCGATTTTTCTAAATAATCCCCTGATTCATCTTGTAAAGCATACTTGCTTACGAAGACATTCGCAGCTAACTCATCTCCGTTAAAATATCCTAAGCTTTCTTGAATTGCGTCTTCGTATTTGGCCATTTAAAGTCCTACTGATTTGTGATTTCTTTCCACTTAGATTTTAACATGTCTTTTGTGCCTGTGTTCCTACTTTCAATAAAATCTAATGCAGACATTTCGCCAGCTCCCTCAATTACACTAATTTTAGACTTTTCACAATCAATCCTGACAGGGAAAAGTATTCCATCTTTTCCGGCCCTGTTTTTTGCAACAAATAGGCGGCCGGCACCGGTTGATTTTTCAAGCTGCTTTCTAGAAAGAGAAACGACAACATCAGCAACCATGGCCTTTCCATAAGCTTCTGACATATTATCTAACCCTACAACATCCTTATCTGACGCTTCTTTGTTTGCTTGAGATGCTGTCCAGATAGGAATTTTAAGCTCCATGGCCATGTTTCTCAACTCTTCATAAATCAACTTTAGTTCATGACGCAAAGAATCATATTGCCTAGTTGACCTCATAATATCAGCATAGTCAATCACTATCAAGCTAGGAATAAAATCTTTCATTGCTAATTTTTCTAAATGATTTCTTATTGTCACGACGCTTGCTGATCCTGTTGGGTATTCTTTTATGATCAACCTTCCGTAATCTCTCTCTTCATAAATTTTAAGAATTTCTTCTTTTCTGTCTTGAACATCTGATGAAGGTATATCACAAAGATGACTATCATACCTTACACCAACAGATGTTTCTGTTAATTCAAAAGTGTAATGAACAACATTTTTTCCAACTTTTAAAGCGCTCGCACCTACATGAACTAAGAAGTGAGATTTCCCCACGCCTGTTGGCGCAGTTATAACTCCAATTTCGCCTCGGGCCAAGCCACCATTAAGTATATCTTTCTTATCTAGCTGATCGATACCTGTTGGGCAAGTAAGCCTTGTTAACTTCGTAAATCTTGCTTCGTAATCTTCAAAAAAAACGTGGCCGGTGGTCGACTGTGCACCTTTGGCAACAGCATCTTTCATTATATTTAAAACAGACTCATAATTTTCTGCTGAGATTGCCTTAACTGAATCTTCCAATGCCTGTCTGAGCGCTTGCTTTTTGCAAAAGTCAAGAGACTTATCTTTTACGTACTGTAGATCTCCTAAGTTTGGCTTGTTTTTCACACGAGATAAAAATTCTATTACCTGCTCTCTAAGTATAACATCATCACCTTCAGAAAGCTCATCTCTGATTATTGATACAAGCAGTTGCAGTGTTGGAAAATTTTTGTACTTATCATAAAAACTAAAAAATCTATTACAAAGATACTGCAGGTATTTCTGTTCAAAGTAGTCATATGTCATAACCTCATACATCTGACTTGCCCACGTATGATCAATGAGCATAGATTGAAATATCTTTTCTTGAAATTGTCTTCCGTATTTTGAAAAATATACTTCTTCATTTTTATATTCAGTATTCATTGTTTCCTTTTTTAAGGCGCTTAAGTATAAAGTTTGCCCTTATTAAATCTAAATTTTTGATTCCGGAATTTTTTAGTATTTTGTGTGCCTTCATATTATCACACGATAAATCAACTTTTTCAATCTTTTCATTAATTTTTGTCACTTGAAATGAAGATAAATTATTGACATCCAGATGAATTAACTTCCAATTTCTTTTTATTAGATTGTTAGATGATTCAATGTATCCTAAAATTTTTAATTTCTTCGTTTCAGATAATTTTTTTGCATCTTCGATGAAGTCACTAACTAAATAGTCTTCTTCTAAAGAAAATTTATCAAAATACTTTACCAAAGTTTTATAAGACACACCCTTTACCCCAGGGATGTTATCAGAAGAATCCCCAGTTATCGATTTTGCTAAACAAAAATTATTTGGATGTACACCAAATCGATCAACTACCTTGTTAACGTTAACGTAAGACTTAAGAGTAGGAGACCAGATAATTGTTGTTTTATCAAGAAGCTGATAGAAATCATGATCAGAAGATATCACGACGTTTTCATCTGTGCTTAACTTATACTTGCACATATAACCAATCGCGTCGTCAGCTTCGGAATCATCTACGTACAACTGCGTTACAGGAAAGCAGCTAATTAAGTCAACTAGTAAGGCTACTTGAAAATTTCTATTTTGAATTGTATCTGGTATGTCATTTTCATAGTATCTATTTAACTTTTGAGGTCTTCTTCCTCTTTTGTAATCAGGAAATAAGTCTCTTTTTCTCTTCGAACCTCCTGACTCCCATACAACAATAACCCTATCAGGGTTTGTCCTCTCAGTCATATTTACTAAGTTATTAAAAAATCCAACAATTCCACCGATTTGTTCCCCGTTTTCTGACATTGCAGGATGCGCAACATAGTGCCTTGTAAATAAGTTATATGCGTCTACGATGAGATTTCGCTTACTCATCTGTTAGATCTAGATCTTCAGCAATTGACTTCATTTCCTCGTATGACTCTGGATTAATATCAATTCCATCATCTGTATTTAGAACTTTTACCATTGCGTTTTCAAGAAGTGGATCTATGTAACTCGCATATTCTCTATTCGACAGTATCTCGTCAAAGTCTTTCTTCCTAAACTTCTTTTCAATGATGAGCTCCCCTGTTTCAATATTGCAGACTTCAAGAGTCTTCCACTGCCCTGAGCCGGCTACTTTGACATTATATCCGTTAACATCATCTTCACCATGCTTTCTTAGTAAGTCAAATAACTCTTCATGTTCAACAATTCCTTTTCCAAAGTGTATTTGAAAATTTGCTGTTCTAAAGGGTGGGGCTACTTTATTCTTAACAGTCTTCGCAGAAACTTGAATACCAATAACATCATCCCCATCTTTAATTTGCTGCCCTGCTCCCAATTTAATTCGTATAGACGAGTGAAAAGGGATCGCCTTGCCTCCGGGTGTTGTTGTAGGATCGCCATACATAACACCAATCTTTGTTCTGATCTGATTAAGAATTACAAATAATGAGTTAGTTTGTCCAATGACACCTGTTATTTTTCTCATTCCCTTTGAAATAGCTCGAGCTTGAAGACCTATAGACTCTTTGTCATAATCTCCAATAAGTTCTGCTTTCGGTGATGACGCAGCTACTGAATCCCAAATAATTGTGATTGGAACATCTTTGTCAAGTGCTTTTGCTTTTAATATCGTTTTTTCTGCAATGCCTAAAACTTCTTCTGTGCAATGTGTGTCAACATAAACAAATCTTGTTGATACATTAACTCCTAAGTTTTGCAAATTTTCAACAGATGTCGCATTTTCTGTGTCAATATAAACTACAATCCCGCCCATACTTTGTGTACTTCTAGCTATCTGGGTTGCAATGTGTGACTTTCCGATTGACGGCGGGCCAAATATTTCAATAATCCTCCCTTCAGGAAGACCCCCTTGATTTCTATTTGCACAGATATAATCAAGCATTCTAGATCCTGTGCTGATCCATCTATTTACATGTGTTGGGCTTTCATCTTCTGCTAAATTATATGCAACTCTAGCACCGTGATCTTTGTTTAGTGACCTGATAAGATCTTTAGTAAAGTCATCCTTAGACATTAATGTCTCCTTATTTGATACAAGTATAACGTAATGATAAAATTTTTACACAAAAAAGGAGCCCTAATAGAAGGGCTCCCATTAAGATTATATTTCTACTCCATTAAATCAGCAAATGCATCATCTAAATTAGAGTAAGACTTTTCGCTTGTATTCGTAGTTGAGCTAGACCCGCCTGATGTATTAACAGGTACTTCAGTCCCTTCATCGGACTCATCATCAGCTGTTAACCAGTCACTGATGATCTTTGATAGCTCATCATATGACTTTTCTTGAAAGAGGTCATCGACACTAGGGATATTCTTCATCCACTCTGCTGCTTGAGAGTCATCAGTTGACAAAGCTGTGGATCTTCCTCGAGGAAGAACTGCTGTCATTGCCCACTGCTGGCCGGGATTTTTTGTGCAAACAACCTTGATATCTCTCCCTGTGGACGGATCTGTGATATCACCGTAATCCTCGTCTAGCATCAAGCTCAACAACTTTTGATATACTGTTTTTCCAAAACCCCAAATTTGCGGGCCCTTGTCTTCTTCACCCCTGACAATTACAGCTGCGTATACACGCATCTTTGGATATAGCTTCTTTGCCATATCGTAAGACTCTTTTGTTCCTTCGTCCCTGAGCTTGTTGATCAAGTCCTGGATTGGGTCTCTATGTCCGAATTGTGACGGAGCTAAGAGGCCTCGTTGACCCGGAATATTGTAATAAAATTGCAGCTCTTTGAAAGGCTGACCGTCGTTGTCTGGGAAAGAAATCAAACGAACTGTATGTTCTTCACCTTCAATTGGTCGCCACATTACGTTTCGGCTTCTGTTATTTCCGCTTAATCTATCTAACTTCTTTCTAATTGCATCAAAATCAATTGACATTTTTTCTCCTTTAAATTTTAAAAAGCATTACTTAGTTTTTAATGTTTAATTTGTAACGCACATTTATAATAATGTGTGTTGGGTTGTTGTACAAGAATCTGTACAAAATTATTTTATTTTTCCATATGTACGATGTGCGTAATTATGAAAATTTTCAATATCTTTTTTAGTGTAATTTGGAGTGCCCGCTCTGTGCATTTTTCCCATTGGAACTGCAGCTCCTCCGACACCGCCAGCTGAGTATTCTTCTAATTCATCATCTTCGTGTATTGGACAGTCACCTTCATGCAACTCTCCGCAGTGTTCACATACCATTCCTTCATCAATATCGACTAAATCATCAGCATATAGCTCTTTGAGAGTAAGCTCACCATTTTCAGTAATGACATCCCAGACTGATTTAAATGCTTTTGTTAACATTGCCTGCTTTTCTTTTGTATCTTCAGGCGCTGCTGTGGGTCCTCCGGCATCTTGAGCAACCTGTGATGTAAACAATGTTGCCTTTCCTGGATTAAGCCCTACAGCTGCCATTTCCTCTTCCGTAGAAATTCCATCAAAATGATCAAATATAAGCTGAATCTTACCTAGTCTAGAAAGTTTATCGGGATTTAAAAGTAAATCTACGTTACCCAGATAATCGAGAGGCTTTCCGGCTGCGGCCAATCCCTTAGAAGCAGCTTTATAAATTATATTCTTGTCTTCACTAGTCATAGATCGAACCCAGTCAGCATATTTTCTAATAATAAAGTCTGGGACGTCTTCGGGATCTAACATTGAAAGACCCACGTTTAAATAAATGCCTTGCTGGAATGTAAGAGCGTCTGCAAATCCGATAAAATCAATTAAAATATCACGGATCTTATCATTGATGTCATCCCACTCCTTCTCAAGCATGACAATGTCTTCATATGCGATATCTAGGTCTGGCATATCTTTCAAATTTGTCATTCTGTACACAACTTCATCTAGTTGACCATCTAGCCAGGCATCCTCTTCAATCTTACCTTCAGCTTCTAAAAAGTCATCACCTAGCTCAATATCAGATAACTTACTTAGTTTCCTTGTGAATCCTTTGACTTGTGATCTAAGACCCCAAGGGCCAAAGTACGACCACAAAAATGAGACAGAAGCAAGGGCGTCACCGACTCCTGGGATTGAATAAACTGCGCTTTTACCCAAATTCAAACCTTTTGTACCCCATCGACTTAGATCGCTCATACTAATTTCTTTGATTAGATTCTTAATTTCTTCATCAACTTCATCTTCATTATACTCTTCTTCTTCTGTGGGGTAACCTTTGTTGACTCTTGACATGTACATGCCTCCAAACGTATTATCTGCTGAATTTGTAAAACCACCGTTATGACTAGTCTTTTGTTTCGTATGGGGCGAAACTGATAAATCTCGCCCTACTGTCAGGTTTATTTCATCAACCTTTTTCATATAACTATATATTATGAAATTAATGTATTATCAACCCTTAACGAAATGTTTGTTATAGGATCTGTTATCTCTTGAAGGGCTGACATTTTATTATAAGCTAACTCATCTACTTCAACAATAATTGCATCGTGAATCACAGCCCTTAGTTCAAGTGATTCCTTCTCAATTAAGTTTTTAAATGCCAAGCAACAAAAATCAGCAGCAGAAGACTGGAGCCAGTAATTCATTGGTGAAGCAATTTCATAAATTGGTCTTCCGTATAAATTGTAGAAATATCCATTTTTTTCATATACACTAATTAAGTTTTCAACTATCTTACTTATCTGAAAATAATCATGTATTTTTTTGATTGTTGGCTTTGAAAGTCCAGATATTTTCGAAACTCTTGAAATTGTTGATCCATACAATGATGATATCACTGCAATTTTTACTTTTGTTCTTGGCACGTTGTCTTCTACAAATAGTGAGTAAACATCGTCGACAGGTTTGTTTCCTATCAATATATTCAAAAGTGAAGGCTCACACGACTTAACATCTATTTCAATGAGCTTGTTATCTTTTTTAACCTTTAAAGACTTTCTATCTTCTTTCTTCATTGTTAAAAAATTTGTCCCTTTGACAATTTTCATTCGGCCGGTCAGCGTTGAAGAGTGATTATACTCAGCTTCGCTGACTGTATCTGTTAGTTCATATCTTTTTGCCAGCACTTTGAAATAGTAGTCACTAAGCTCCATGTCACATATATCTTTAAATAAAGTTGCAGCTTCTTTTACTTTTTCTTTACCTACGATATTAACAACATTATGGGTATTGTCTTTTACATTTAATGTTGTAAGAAGGCGCCTGTATTTTTCGCCCACAGTCGCGAAATCTATTCTGTTAATTTCAATAATCTTTTTGAGCATCCAGGTGTCAAGTGTGTGCTCAAAATCTCTCTGAACGTTAACTGGTCTACCAATAACTGCCTTATTAAGATTTAAATTGCATTCTTTTAATTTTAAGCTTTTATAATAATTCATAGACAAACCTTATAGAATTATTATAAAATTTACATGAGAATGTCACCCAAGAAGCGTTATTGCGTCTTCTATCTTCCCTCTTAGACTTGTGATATCACCCTGGCCGGCGAAGATTAAATCTACAGACGTAGTAAAATTTCCTGCACTAATATTGTGCTTGACAGACTTAACTGAGTATAGATTATCTAACGTTGTTGCTGTTCCAAAGTCTATGTATATCTGATTTCCTCGCTGTATCAATACATTCCCTAACATTTCAACTGTTATTGTTGCGGGAACAATTGTCACCTCATCAAATTGATCAGAAGAACTCCCGACATCTTGCGGATTGTTTCTATTGGCGTAAGATGAAATCATAATTGTTTGACTGATGTTATTACTTACATTTGATGACACGCTTACACTTTTAATTACACCTGTCGATGCGCCGTATGTGATTGACGGATAGCCTCTTTTTACAGCTTCTTTTAGAACATAGGCATCTGCTTTTTTAACGTAAGTCATGAGTGCCTGCTGAAACTTGCTCCCAGTCTCAAGGGTCCCCTCTTCTGCTTTCAAATATGCGTTAAGTACCTCATCGCTTCCTCCGATACCCTTAACAATAACTTTTCCTGCTGAACCTTCTGATAGTAGAGAATTTATTAACGCTTCTTGTGGCCTCTTGGAAGTCTGCTCATCGTAAATGTGAACTCTGCATATTGTCTTTGTATAATCAGCGCCTGCTTTCGTGGGATTTTGTCCCGAATCTTCTTTCAGGTCTTTGTTTTCTTTGTCAGTGTGAAGTTTTGTAAGTGACTCAATATACATGCTAATGTTTGGCCTTACAAACTTAGGCTCAGCAGGAACCCCCCCGTCTTTCTCGTAAATAGCACGGCATGCAGCAGAGATCCCTTCTTTCTTTATTTCTCTCGCTCTAGATATGCGGTCTTGAATTTCTGCTGCTTTTGTTTTCTGAACGTCTTCACCGGCTTCTACACCTTCAGTGGAGGCTTTCCATATTTTGAAGTCTTCCATCATCTTTTCAACCTCATCTTCAGTTTGTTCAAACTCTGCTATTGCTGCTGATATTCCGTAAGCTGAGATTCCCCTATCCCGTATTATCTTTCTCTCAATAAGATTGAAAAATCCATTTACTGAAAGCCTGGGAGACTTGGCAAGCTTTTTGGCGACAATTTTTTTTAGAAGGTTTTTTTCAATTGGCAAACTTGCTGTTGTATGCTTTCTTGCGCCTCCCGATAGTTCATTGAACGGATAAAAGAACATTTGGACTTCGTCGAACAGGCCTGACATTGCTAAAGAGTGTCCTACGAAACTGCACATAATCTTTCCAAGTGTGACGGTTCCGGCTTGCCACAGTTCTTTTTCCCAGTCGACAAAACTACAAAACGCTTTCTTGAATGGGTCTGTGTTATATAACCCGTTGCTATCATTGACCGCAGGATAGCCATCAGTTAAGGCATACAATTTTCCGTATATCAACGAAGTTGCGTCTTTCGTGTCCTCTAGCTTTGCAGCTTCGATTCTATCTTTTAGTGCATCTGAAGTGATCACTTCACCGTCTCCTACAAGAGGCTTTCCTTCTGGACCGAGCATATTTGCAAGTGAATTTCTAAAAATCGTTGGGTCGGCCGAGTCTTTATTTGAATTTGCGGATTCATAAGCGCTTACTAAGTCAGAAAATTGTTTATATGTTATCATTGCATTCGGGCCAATTGTATTTCTTTGACCAATTCTCATAAGATGTCTGACCTCTCGTAACTCTGACTTTGCTTTGTCACCGACCTGGCCAGAGAACCCAGGCAGGCCTGCTGATCCAGCTTGGCTAGCGTGACGTTTTAAAATATCTTCCACAATTCTTGTTATGCTAGTTTTAAATGTTGCGAGTGGAATTTTTGCGCCTGAAGCACAAGATATTGATCTAGACTCATCGCTTCCAAAGCATGCAAGATTTAAAGAAATCTTTACTGTGTTTCCATCTGAAAATGAAAAATTAGATGACTTTACTGTGTATACAGATCTGTCTCTTAAAGAATTTAAAAATTTTCCAACAATATTTTCTGACTCAATTCCACCCTCTGGATGAGACCACCCATACTCAATAACAATCTTTGTTGATCCAAACTGATTCGCTGCTACAAGATGAGATATATCTGGTAGTCTAGATCTGTCATGGAGTGTCAGCTGCATTGTCCCAACTTTACTAGAAAACAATGCTGACCCCATCCCAGAAATGTCTATGCTTAGATTATTTAATGTAAGGAAAGGCGTTATTGGATCAAGTATCTTTGAACCGTATAATGTGCCGCCCAGATCAGTCGGTCCATTATTAATGTCAGGATTTGCCAGAGTTTGCGGCGCTGTAAAGATATCCATCAAGCTTATGTCTTTTCCGACTGTTTCTTCAAATATGTTATTTGAAAAAAGTGTGTTGATATCTTTAAACCCATACGGCTCCATGGTGCTTAGGCCGATATTTTCGTCTAAGACAAAACCACCACCTGTGCCCTGCTTTATAAACCTCATAAACGTTACATTATTTAGATTCTTGGGCATGCCGTCCATCTCATTTGTAACAACAGCAAGATTTATGTAGGGTGTGCATCTAGACATTTCTAAAGGT
>Ga0209756_1002313_pt1 | contig 16591 bp, 20 predicted proteins | sample ETNvirenome_6_85_FD_184071 | JGI IMG/M metagenome (GOLD analysis project Ga0209756, IMG submission 184071) | Marine viral communities from the Pacific Ocean - ETNP_6_85 (SPAdes) (version 3) | ecosystem: Environmental > Aquatic > Marine > Oceanic | place: Pacific Ocean | collected 2013-06-19
GAACAATCATGTCCTGACCAAAGGCCTGCAATTTTCATTTTATTCCTCTCTCATCCCTTCAAATACTGTTGTTTTGTATTTTGAATTTTCTTCTAATAATGTTTTAAAAAAATCAATATCAAGCTTCGAGTTTTCTACCATCGCTGCTATTGTCCTTGTGTCTTTTGGTAAACAAGGCCCTCCGAATCCTCTGAAAGCTTCGTTGCAATCCAAATACACATCATTAATATGATTTCTTTGCACTATCGTATTTTTTATTTTGCTATAATTGGCGTTATTCGCCTTGCATACTTCATAAAAACTATTTGCAAAAGTTACCAAAGTTGCATTATATATATTATTGAAATACTTAACAAATTCTGCTTCTAAAGGGGGTAATTGTACAAACTTTTTTGGATATTCCCCATGAGCTTTTGTTAATGTTTCATATACTTTAGAACTATCAGTTCCTATGACACACAAATCATGATGTTGCATAAAATCTTCAACTGCGCATCTTTCTCTCAAAAACTCCGGCACAAAACATAGTTCTAAATTTGAATATTTATTTGAAAAATGGTTTGTTGTTCCTGGTGTCACTGTAGATTTTATAGCAACAATACCATCATAGTTAAATTCGTTTAACTCAGCAACAACAGATTTAACAATATCAGTGTTGCATTCTCCATTCTTTTTAGAAGGAGTTGGTACACAAACAAAACATATATCAGTATTGAGCACCTCTTTAATTGAAGTGTTATGTTTCAAATCATGCGCACACATTTCATGTCCTAAATGTTTTAGTCCTTGATATACTGCATTCCCAACAATTCCAACACCAACAACGCCAATTTTCATTTTACTTTTCTCCAAGAGTTTTTGTAAATAAGCTTAGATATTCTTCAACAAGATTGTGCATTTCATATCTTTTAACGTTATTATAGCAAACTTCTATATCACTATTAACTGGAAAGTACATATTTTTAGGCACATCAACTATACAATTTTCATTTAGAACTGCAGTTGCCATCCCTACATCCCTAGAAATAATAGGTATTTTCATAGCGGAGGCTTCTAATATTGCTTGTGGACCACCTTCAGTTCTAGATGCAACAATATATAAATCACAACAAGCATACATATCTTTTAATGTTTCCAGTGGTGCCATTTCTATAAAATGAAAATTAATATTTTCTTCTTTGAGCCTATTAACCACATATTGTCGTCTCCAGCCGCCTAACAATACAAATAAATTATTTTTATTAATCTTTTTAAGAGATTCGATAAAAAGATCTGGGCCTTTCTCAAGTTTGGGTGTGATTAAATCCGACCCCTCTGTGTCTCTTTGAAAACTTCCGACCACATAAGCATCGAGTGGAATTTGTAATTTTTCTCTGGCTTCTAATTTATCAGTTTGTTGCCATATCTTTGAATTATACCAATATCCAATAACTTCTACTGGTTTTTTTGTTATTTTAGATATAAAGTCTTTAGTTTTTTGACACGGAGTGTGATATTGATCTACAAACTTATCTCTAATAAGAAATTCACGAAGAGAATCTTTAGTAAATTTTTGAGGGACTATATGGTGAATCGTCATTACAACTTTCTTGTCCATAAGAAGTTTGTGTGGGATTTTTCTCCACAACCACGGGCTAACAACCCATAATAAATCTGCTTCATTTAAATTGTTTGTATGGTTCTGTGGCTTAAGTTCTCGCCACTCCTTCACAATTCTATCAAGAATCCAATTTTCTTTTGGTGCTAATGAAAAAATCTTCATATTTTTTTGCTACCGTCCTCATGTCAAAATCATTATCATAATCGTTTTTTATTTTTTTTGTGAAATCCATCGCCGGTGGATCATATAGTTTTACAGGCTCAAAGTCCCACTCATCTTCTTTGATGACAATCGCCTCTGGGCCGGCGATTTCTTTTGTTCCACCTGCAGAAGAACATATGATTTGACATCCACTGGCCCGGGCGTCGACCACAACATTTGGACAATGATCAAGCCAAGTTAGGTGTATAAAATATTTAGCCCTTTTGTATAAAGAAATAAGCTGCAATATGCTTATATTTCCAACATAAAATATTCTGTCCTCTTTTAAAATATCTTCGCTTTTATTACCGGCAATTACCAAACAGTCTTTTTCGGAAGAATGTTCTAAAAAATAATTTATATTCTCCGACAATCTTTTATGTGGTCGCCAAGATGAAGCGCAACACCAAACGTTTTCATATTTGTCCAATTGCGAATTCGCTAGTATTGGCACTTTATCGATGTACTCAATATCAGCGCCGTTGTGTATAACAATGGAATTTTTATGTTCTCCAAAATATTTTGTTATAAGTTGCTTATTAAAATTTGATTGAAAAATGGCGCCATCAGCGCCGTCATAAGTCCTTTTTATGTTTGTATTCCGTATTCTGTAATTTTGCGCTGTGTTGAAATATATGCCGTCTAATCTTTGAAATAATGGTACATTATCAAAAGCACTTCTATAAGATTCTATAAAACATAATCTTGCATCCGGGGCTTTATTTATATCAAAGGTCGCATCTAAGTATTTCATCAATTTTGAAGCAAAGTGATTCGGCCCAGAAGTGCTTTGTAAATCAACATTTTCTAAGTGTATGTTCATATTCTTGTATATGGTTTCTTGTTTCTGATTGTTTGTGCTAATTCAGATTGTCTCTGTGCCTTGATTTTATCCACATTTAAGGGGTTCTCTGTGTTATATACGTACAAGACCTCTGGAATGTATTTAGAGCGCTCAGAGGCCATCTCTAGAAGCGGCAGCATGATCGCTTGATCGTATGTCATCTCATAATACTTGTTGCCGTCTTTTAGGTCGTTTTTATCTAAGTTTTTCCATAACTTATATTTAAAAGTTCTTAAATGAGAGGCCCTCCATTGATCTTTCCGGAAAGAATTTGTTTTAACGACTTCTTTTGGATACTCAGATGGCTCAACTCCCGGTGCTCCTCCTGGGTTGTAAATATAACTTCCGTAAGTCATTAGCGTGTTATCTTCATAGGCGCCGCAAAGTTTATCTAAAGTTCTTGATGTTGCGAACCAATCATCGCCATCAAGTAAAATAATCACATCTTCATCATTACATTCTAAGTTATTAATAGTATGTACAATATTTGCAAGTGCATATTTTTTAGTTTTGTTTATAACTAGCTTAAATCGATTATCGCCAGATATTTCATTTTTTACAATGTTTTTTGAATTATCATTTGACATGTCATCAATAAACGTACAAGTAAAGTTTTTATATTTTTGTTTTTTAATACTTTTTATACACTTTTTAATCCATCTCTCACAATTATAAAAAGGAACAACAATATTAAATTTGGCTAAACTATCATTTATTTTGTCTTTTGGTAGATTTAAACATTCTTGAGCAGCTTTTTCAATTTCATTCCAAAAAATATTTGTTCTTTGTTCCAAATATTCTAAAGTTGATTCTTTATTAGAGAACCATTCTTCATCTTTATGTTGCACGTTGGTGTTCAAAATAAGTTTACAATCTAAAAGCCTAGCTTCAATGGTCATTCTCGGACAAGTGTCACCGGCTTTTGGAAAAAATATTATTCCTTTTGATTTAGCTAATTTCTCAAGAAGCTCTTTGTGCTCTAGACCCCAAACTAGTTCGTAGGTTAAATTATTTTTTTCTGCGTATTCTACCGCGTCTTGAACGCCTTTAATCCATGACGAAGAGTTTAATATTAAGTACTTGTCTTCTTTTTTGCTAGTATCGAGCGATCTAATATGTCTTAATGTTTTTTCTGAAAACACAGAGCTTAATACTTTGTTGTTTGATTTCTTTAAAAATGGAAAGATCTCTTGATACTTATTTTTTTGGTCGTGTGACATCCACCATGTTATTTTTGAGTTATTCAAAAATAAAGAGACAATTTTCCCATTTTTACTTTTGTGACAATTGCAATTGCCTGAACTGGATATATGTTTGCCAGGCGACCGAAAATCACAATATTTATAGTCATATTCCAAAACGCTATAGTTTAAATGTTTGGCGGCGTACAATAAGCATTCCTTGGGAACATGTGCAAAATTTCCAAAAATCCAAAATGCCTCTTTATACCTTTCCATTAATTTTTGTAAATTTGGATTTTTAGAATTTATTTTAGTATAAGGAAGCAGGCTGTCTAACATGATCGCCTCTGTTGTTAGTTCGGCGCCGCCCTCATATTGACTGGCAAACATATCTGCTACAAATGCTATCATTAACTATTTTTAGCCATTAGTTTTGCGAACATTTCATCAACTTCTTGCTCTTCCGCGTCGTTTGTAATTAAAGATTTTACAATATCTACAACTTCTTTATACTTTTTTTCTTGTGTAAAATTGTCGCATATATACTTTTTAAGTTTTGTTGCTTGTGATTTGAACCTGCCGTAATCTTTATGTAGTTCTCTTAGTCTCATTTTATATGATCCTTGTTTTGGATAACACCACATTGAATCTTTTACCAGCACATTTTCCCAAACAACTTCTTTTTGGACTGGGGCCATGTCATAATCAACTTTTGCATAATAAGGCTTCTTTTTGATCTTGCCTTTTTTGTCCTTTGTGGGTATATACAAATAATCTGTGTGCCCGCTCCAATCAGGTGCTATAACCGGCAATCCATTATATGCCGCTTCAAACATTGGAAGACCAAACCCTTCTCCATGCGCCAAAGATATGAGAGCTTTTATTTTATTATGGCAATAAAGAGAATTTATTTCTCCAGCAGTAAGATCACCATGAAGCAAATAAATTTTACATTTCTTTTGTGGATAGTTTTGGTTTATGCTTTTAATTCTTTTTTCTGTTTCAAGGCGATCTATTAAAGAATTATTAACAATATTTGCTTTTAGTATTAATCCAACTTCTTGATCTATAAATTCTTCAATAAACCAAGCTATTGTATTTTCTAAATTTTTTCTTGGGGCCCATTGTGCATTTATTAAAAAATTAAAATCCGTGGTTAAGTCTAAATCAAATTCTTTAATATCAGTTTCTCTAACCGGGTAATGCACTACTTCAATTGGAGTTGTGCAACGAAAGCCGTTGCTAACCACCTGCCCTGTCTCATTGTCTGTCACTGTGTAAACTGTATTGGCATAGGAACTTTTCGCAAACTCAGAAATTGTGATTATTTTGTCAACAAGATTTCCTTTTTCAATCCACGCTGGAGACACTCTAGTTGTTTCGATTCCTGCTGTAACCCCAATATTTATTGGAGCTAATTTTTCCCATTCATTTGGTATTGTAACTTGCATAGATATATCATAGTTGGGTGATGGATTTTGTTCTTGATAGACTGCTGTTTTTGCGACAATGGAGTCTAACCAGCGTCTTTCTTCTGTGTCCTCGTATACCCAACCAGTTCCGCCCCAATTAACGGGGATTAAATACACATCAAACAAGTCTTCGCGCTGCCTCAAAGATCTTAAAATAAACCGAGTGTGCTCACCATATCCGCTTCTGGTTAAGGCCGGCCCTCTAACTAAAACTTTTTTCATATTACCTCTTTAAATTTCCATGATTGATAATTTTTTCTGGTTTCCCATGATCCCCATTCGTTATGAATATATGTAAAAAGATCGTCCCATTTTTTCATGATCTTTTCACGATTATAATTGGTAAGAACATGTTGGCGCCCTTTTCTGCCCATCTCTTCTCTTTCTTCTTTTGTCATATTATACATTTTTTCCATTGCATCAACAACTTCCTTACCATTAAGACGATCTTCATAAATCCACGGAATATCTTGAGATCCAATTATTGCTTTTGAAGAAGGTTCAATTCCAATACCAAACCAATCTTTCCCATCAGTAACTTGTTCTTGGAGGCCCCCTGTCATTGTTACGATTATTGGTGTTTCACAGGCCAATGATTCGAATGTCGCCAAACCAAACCCTTCTGCATCCGCCACATTGATTGTACAATCAGCTAGATTATATAATTTAGCTAAAACATCTGGTGGGTATTTCTGTGTAGAAAACATTACTTCACTATTTGTTAGGCCTAGGCTATTTATTATCGCCTCTAAATCTTGTCCGTGAACATCTTTTACATCGGTGTGCATAACTAGTGAGGCCTTATCATGGCCCACTCTATCTAGAAAATCTTTGAACCAAAATATTACGCTTCCACTTTGTTTTCTTCGAGCGTTTCTATTGTTCCAAAAAAATACAAACTTTTGTTCACCATCATTGTTTATGAAGTTGGTCTCTTTGGCGAGGCCGGCCTGAAAAAGATCCTTTACTTCTTCTTTAGAATATTTTCTGAATATGTTTTCGTCAATAACATGAGGAATATATTCTTTTTTTACATCAGGGGCAACAATTCCAACAAGCTCATTCGTAACTTTAGAAATTGTTGCAATAAAATCATTTGATTCATAAAATCGTTTATTAAAAGTTGGGGGAGGATAATTGTCCCAAACGTGATAGTACACCATCGGAGCAAGAGATCTTACTTCATGTTCGATATGCCAAAGCCAGCCCCAAAATCGTGGGTCTGTCATAAACCAAACTATATCAGGTTTTTCATGTCTAAGCATAGAGCGCAGCATTTCTTGGGTTCCATAGCCATCCACTGGGTGGATTACCCAATCATCCTCCCATTGTTTTGTTTTTACTACCTCGTAATTATCATGTTTCATCGCGCCGCCCAAACTAAGAAAACTATATTTTCCAGTTTTTAACATTGCTTCAATAATATATTTTGTTTGTGTACCGATTCCTGATGGGGAAAAGGGGTGGTCACCTAAAGTTAAAATTTTGATTTTTTTATCCATTTATACCTCTTATGTACAGTATTTTGTTTTATAAAATTCACATGTGCCATATCTCCCATGACAAGACAATCTGTTTTTAATAAAAATACTTTTGTCAACATTATAAAGCACTTTGTTTAAAAAGTTAATAGCATTTTGAGTTTTTTTTGGGCCGCTTGTTGCTTTGTAAAGTTCAATATTGTTATTTTTTGCAGTTCTTTTGACTAAACCAAAGTATGTTTCAATATTTTTTGGATCTATATCGTGTTTTAAGGCAAAATAATATTTATAAAAGGTTAACTGATAAGTAACCATTTTATCTGTCTTTTTTCTAGAATCCCATCCCCATGAGCATGTTTTCCAATCAATGACATGATATCTGCCGTCTTTAGTTTTTAAAACTAAATCAATAAATCCTTTAAAATTGTACTCTTCTTTTAAAGAAGCTTTTATAGGTTCATATAATTCTTCTTCTACAGAAACAACTTCAAAATCTCCAAAATAATCTTTTAAGGCGTCCATGGACAAAGGGGCCAAAATATCGCCTTGTTTTCTTAATTTATCAATCAATTCTTTATTAAGATTGTTTTTAACTTTTTCTGGTAGTAGTTGTAGTTCTTCGAGAAACTTATTTTGAAAATATTCTTTTTCATCAATTGTTTCTTTAAGCAAAACTTTCTCGTATGTTGAGTGAATTGCTGTTCCAAAAGCAGTGTATTCATTCCCTTCAAAACTTTTAAGTTTGTCAACGTATGTAAGTTTATGCTTCCAAGGACACTCTTTCCAAATTTTCATTTCTGAATAAGACAAATGAGCCATGCTTTACCTCTTAATCTTTCTCTTTTCCGTATGCTTCTAATATTTCTTTTGTAGTTTGTTTTTTCGTGGGTTTTGGTGTAGGCTTTTTCTTGGACGCCGGCTTTTTTTGAGTTGCCGGCTTTTCTACTGGCTTTTCTACTGGTTTTTCTACTGGCTTTTCTACTGGGTTTTCTTCAGCGGCGCGTGCCGTGCCAGAAGAAAGCTTAAATACCCATCTTCCAGTTTGCACTTCTGGATATCCGTTATCGCTGCGTAGAACGTGCCTATGCGGTTTTGCGCAATCAGTTTGTGTAAAATTATAGCCTTGTCTATTAAGCTCTTTAATTACTTCGTACGTATCATAATACACCACTCCTTTCCACTCTGGCTGTGTGTACACAGTTAAATCGGCGTACAACAAATGTTTTTCTTTATCTATACTAACTTCAAATTTATTTTTATTTCCCATTTTTTCTCCTTTAGTGGATCATATCCGTAAGTTTATTATATAATTTAGGACTTACATTATTTAAATACTTTCTATCGCCAATAAAATAATGTTCAAATCCATTTGCGAAATATTCTCTGAGCGACGTTGCAGCGTATGGCGAATAAAAAAGTCCCATTGATATGCTCGTCAAAGTCTCATATCCAACCTCTTGATATAGAAATCTATCAAACTCATCATTATATTCTACCTGAAGACAAGTGTTGGGCGGGATAGTATATCCTTCAGAATTTAACAAACTACACAATCTTTGTCGTTTTCCTACAAATTCTCTTTCAATTTCTCCATCAAAGTATATTTCTTCGTTCATTAATTTTTCTACTGAATGTGCTGTTTCGTGCACAATATCATCTATCATGTCCTCTTCGTTGGTTTGGTTATTACTAACATATATTGCATCGTCTTTATACAATGCATTAACATTCTTTTTATTTAGAAAGTCAAAATTCCCTACATAAATAGAATCAACAAAGTGCATCAAATGAGAAGGAATACGTTTTTCAATATATTCAATTACATAATCTACATCAACATCATTTGTCAGAGGGTCTTGTACGTAAAACAACTTTCCATGTAAAAACTTTTCTTTATTTTCTTTTAAAGTTGTTTTATGTGATTTTTTAATATATTCAGTGTCCATTCTGTTTTTGTCTTTTTGTTGTTTCTTCTTCCCAAGATTTTCGGCCTTCTTCAACGTCCAACAAAGCCTGTTGGTAGCCTCTAATAAAGTTTTCTTCCGCTAATGGTAAAAGAAATTCTGGAAATTCCTTAGCCATTACTTTAAGAATCATTTCAACGTTAACTTCCCCATTTTCCGGGTTTTCTTTTTTACCTACGTATTCAATAAGCCATTCCTTCATCTCAGAATCCGGCTTTACTGGCTTAAGCAAATCTGGGTTTTCATTACTAATATCATCTTTTACGTCTACATTATTCTCTTTCATTATATACCTCCATTATTCGTTTGTCAATAAAAAAATTAAAGAAATTAAAGTACTTTTGCTGCCAATGTCGCGACTTTTGAGCGTTCACCTTTGATAAGCGTTATATGGCCAGACAATTCATAACTTTTGAACTTTTCTATCGCATATGTCAATCCGTTTGATGTTTCATCTACATAGATGTTATCAATTTGTTCAATATCTCCTGTTAAAACAATTTTAGTGTTTTCTCCAACTCTTGTAAGAATTGTTTTAAGTTCATGGGCAGACAAATTTTGAGCTTCATCGATTATAATAAAAGAATTTGCAATAGAGCGCCCTCTTATATATGTTAAAGCTTCTATTTCTATTGTACCATCATCTGTATACATTTTAAGAGTCTCTTTGTCATTTCCCATTAAAAATTGTAAATTATCTTGTATGGGCATTAGCCAGGGGCTCATTTTCTCTTCCATTGTTCCCGGTAAATATCCGATATCTTTCCCCATGGGCTGGATTGGTCTAGATACCACCAATCTCCTATACGGGGCGGCGACTCTTCCTTCAACAACTTGGGCCAAACCTGCAGCTATCGCCATTAATGTTTTTCCGCTTCCTGCTTTGCCAACCAATGTAACAATCGGTACAGTTGGATCCATTAATAGATCAAATGCAAAATTTTGTTCTTTATTTCTTGGGCGAACACTCCATACGCCTTGTTTATGTTCTCCGTTTATTCTTTTTAAGGGCTTAGAATAATTATAAAATCTTGCAAGTGCTGTCTTTTTTTCACTTGAATTTGATACAAGCATAATATATTCATTTGGGTAAAGTTTTATTTCATCTTTTTCTAAATGAATGGGCTCTCCATTATAGAATTGTTCTATTAGTTCGTCATCTACCAAATGGGTTCGAAATCCCCTATATAAAGACCCTGTGTCTTTTACAACTTGATTTACTACGTAATCTTCGCACAATAAACCTAATGCATCGCATTTAACGCGCATATTGATATCACGAGAAACCATAATAACTTTTCGATTGGGATGGTGTTCTCTTTCATTTAATGCTACACCAATAATTTCATTATCAGGAATTTTAAAATCGAAATCTTCAGGAAGGTCAGATTTATCACAGCTTTTGGCGAATAATATACCTTTTCCTTTGCCAATTCTTATTCCTTTATATAAACTTCCTTTTTCCCTCAATGAATCTAGAATGCGTATTATGCGTCGTGCGTTCGATCCAACACTATCTTGGCGCTTTTTATGATTGTCGATTTCTTCTAGAACTTTAAGAGGGACTATGATATCATTATTTTGATAAGCAAAAATAGAATTTGCATCAGTTAAATAAACACTAGTATCTAAGACATATATTTTTTTTGCCATAAACTCTCATAATAAATAGTTCTCTATATGTATTAAAATAAAAAAATAAAAAAGAACGATTGATATTTATTTTAATAATTATTTATAGGAGAAGACCACCATGTTTAAAAGAATAAAGACTACTATTCTTTGTATTGTGCTATTTTTGACGTTATTTTCTTGTGCACATTACCAAAAGAATGTTGAAGATATGTTACCTCGCGAAGGGTTTGTTCACTTACGTAAAACATTAACAGTTTCATCTTGTAATAATGATCATTGTATATCAATGAAATTTAATTCAGCCGCTTCCGGATTTGTAATAAATAAACAACGTGATGGAGCGTTTGTTTTAACAGCTGCACACTTTTGTGAAGATTCTGTACCAAAATCAACAAACGGAGCGTCTACATTTTCTACATATAAAGTAAGAAATTTATATGGAGAAGAATATAATGGTGTGTTATTACACTATAAACAAGATATTGATGTTTGTCTTATGTTTGTCGAAGGGTTAACAAATGATATAATAGAAATAGAAATGTCTTCTAGTGAACCAATTCCTGGTGAAAAAGTATATAACATTGGGGCGCCCTTAAGTATTTTTGGGCCGGACATGGTTCCAATATTAGAAGGTCGTTTTAATGGCAATCTCGGAAATCGATCTTTTTATTCGTTGCCTGCGGCGCCGGGAAGCTCTGGTTCTATGATTATCAACGCAGACGGCGAACTAATTGGAATTGTCCAGGCCGTATATATTCGTTTTAATACTATATCATTGTCTGTAACTCATGAAGATTTAAAAAATTATATTGATGTACATGTTAAAAAATATATAGCATATAAAAATGTAATGAAAGACCTTGGATTAAAAAATATCTTTATTGTTCCGGAACCTAACTAAGTTCTCTTCCATATTAATTTTCCAAGTTTGTTTGAAACCTTTTTTAAGTTTCTATGTGCATTTAAAGCGGCCATATAATTATCTGTATAGTCGTATAAGTCATCTTCTGTATACAACAAAAAGGCTGTACAGAATCTTTTAACATAATTTTCATACTCTTTTTCTTTTGTTGGAAAATCTTCAAATCTAAACGAGGATTTTTTAGCTATTTTATCCCCTACTTTTAAACTAATGAATAATCTTCTAGAATTAACTGGTAATTCTACCTCAATTGTTATATCTCTTGGTTCACAAACATAAGTGGCTTTTCTTACTATGTTTACAGACATGTTTAAATCTCCTTAAATAAATAGGAGTCAAAATGTTTCATGTATTTTTTATACGATTTCCCATAAATAGAGTACATTGCCGCGGCGACACTGCTCAAAAGAGAGTTTCCGTCTTGAGGGGTAAAACAAAAGCCAGATATATCCGTTGTCCCATTTAAACAACGAGCGTGTAAAGAGGGTGTTGAAAGCACTGTGTGGTTGAATATTCTTCCGTAATATCCGTGATCTCTACCAAATGAAAAAATCTTATTCGCAAGAGTTTTGTGCGATATCGCAGTAAACGGATTGCTTTTAAACCTTCTAATAACATCTTTTTCTGAAGCATTCCCTTTTACTTTCACATTAAAGCGTATAATATGCATATATTGAGAATTAACCTTCATGGCACTTGAAAAAATATTGGGAAATTGCTGCATTGTTCTAAAAAGATCATATGCGTCTCTTGCATGATGTGTGCCAAAATTTGGATCTTTATGTTCGCCAACTTCTGGAGAGGCTATGAAATTACTTTTTTGACTTATATCGTTGGCGCGCCGTATACATATAAAGTCCCCTTTTATAAAATCTTCTTGTGTTGGTGGTATCAATTTTATTAAAGCAGATATATTATGTGTGTTACAACTTACAACTTGAATAAAATTATTTTTATTATTTTCAAGGGCCTCATCATTAATACCATAAGCATATGGCATCCCAAATCCCTTTTCGCTTCCTTGCGCAATAAAAATTTTATTTTTATTTTTTTCTAGTGCTGGTAGGTAATATTTTTCTTTTGCAGCATTTCCTGCAGGAGTACAATCTATAACCACATCACATAATTCAAGTGCATCTTTGTATGTTAAAATGGGTTCGTGCCCCAAACTTCGGAAAATTTCTTCCTTTCCTGTATCAATAACTAAAATGGCACCTCTATTAACTAGACTATTAACTTTTGCCATATCATCTTTTAACGGGGTACGTTTATGGAAATAAACGTTAATATTTAACTTATCTTTAAGGTCCGTTAACAAACCTATTAGTGGTTCTCCAATAGTGCCTGTACCAATTATTAAAATATTTTTATTCATTAAGATTTCTTTTTATACTGTATTGAAACGTCTGATGGTAAAATAAAATCAATCTTTTTGTTTTTGTTTCTCTGATTTGCCAAAGTCAGATATTGATTTCTATTCCAACTTAGATATTGGATTTCTTCAACAAGATAATTTAAATTTTTATATTTAACAATGCTGCCAATATAAATTTTTTTATTATTCTTGTCTACTGCGTACCTTCTTGTCGACATTGTTTTTAGACTTCCTGTTCGATTTTTTATTTTTTGGCGGAGGCGGAGGATCCCAGACTTTTACTCTAAAAACTTCTCCACCTTTTTTCCCACGCTTAATTTTAACAGATTCATGTTTATTTTTAAGCTCAATTCTTTTTATATCAGCTTCTTCAAAAGTTAGAAATGTGCCGCTTGTAACCCATTTCTTAGTCTTTGCTATTTCCGTCATTTTCTTCCTTATTTGTGTTGTCTTCTACATTTGTAGAAGAGCTAACTGTAAAAACTGCGACTGCTTGAGCTATGGCGCCTGCTTCTTGTAGACTATAGGCCCCGCGAGTTTGTGCTACAGTTGCTGCTTGTAGTAATACTTTTAAAGCTTGATTTTGTTCCATTATATTCTCCTTATTTTTAAATAATGTTATTTACATTCCACCCAATAAAGTTAGAGCGATTAAACCAGGAAGTTCACTTCTAATATATACACCAGAAAATAACGTATCTGCTCTTCCACCTACATATGAAAAAGCAGCTTCTAATCTATTACTAACTGCTGGGTTATCGGCCATTTCTGGGGTGGCAATTAAAAGAAGCGCCCCTGTTTTCGATTTGGTCGACGGCGTCGGGCAGGGTGAAGACTTTAAACATCCCTGAAACACTAGAGACCCTAAGTCTGTTTTTGAAGGATCCCTTACAACAGTACTACCTAACAATATCCTGCCCGGAGTATTTAAACATCTTTCTAAGTCTTTTGAATCAAAAGCTTGAATCGGGGAAGGTTCTTCGGCCAATTTCAGAATTTGTGTTAATAGTTTTGCAAAATTTTTATTTGCTGCAGGATACATATTCAACATTCCAACTTTACCACGCAATAATTGCAACTGTTTTTCATTGTCAATTACAATACGCGTATATTTGTTTATATCTCTCAATAATATTTCACAATTAGACTTAATTGTCGGATTTAAAAGTTCTTGTGATGTCGGTGTACTAACAATGTAAACAACCTTTCCGCTAGCCCCATTAGAAGACAGATAGCGACTAATAGCTTTATGTAAAACATGGCTAGCGCTTCCTGTGCCTCCGCCGGCTCCTGCACATACAAATACCCAATCGACTTTGCCAACGCGAGTCCGAAGAGCGTCTTCAACTAATGCACTATTGTTTGCTAAAATTTCTTTTCCCAGTTTAACATCTTTGCCAACGCCATCGGCCCCGGGAATTAAAATAAAATTTTCTGGATTAACTCCAGATGGTTGGTCTTTTTCTGTTGTATTAACAAGAAGTGTTTTGTTGAACCCAAGATCCATAAATGCCTTTGCTAGTTTTCCGCCCCCTCCACCAACGCCAATAAAAGCACAATTAATTGCACTTGCAGCAGTGTTTTCTTTTAACATTTTTTCATCTATAGATGGCTCATCATCATACGCCTCTACAAAATCAAAATCATTTGGCGGGTTTTCTGGTAAATCCCAATTTTCTTCACTCATAATTACAGTCTCCCTGCAGATAAATAGTTGATATTTATATTATTTCTTTGGTGGAGGCGCGGGGAGTCGAACCCCGGTCCAAAATAAATTAATTGTTTTGTCGTTCACAAGAATAGGCACATTCACCGCCGAAGCACCAGCCACCTGATAAATCAGGGAATCCATTTACCAACTTAAGGTGTTGGCTACCAAATTTATATAGTTTCCTATATAACTAAAATCCCGCTTGCGCGTACCACCAGCTTTTTTTAAAACTGAAAACAATTAGTGTTCTTTAAGAAAGTCACTAACAACTTCCGATTATGCAGCTAAGGCGTAATCAAATTCAACGTTATCGTTGGCATTTATAAAGTTTAAGTATTTTTACTGTGATACTTACACAGTCTTGCACAAAACAATCTCCGTACTTTGTCGAAACCGTTTCGCCCCCATACTTTTAAAGAACAAATTCTACGAAGGGTGTTAATTCTTCACATTAACAACGCTAGACTCCTTGTAACTGGAAACGGTCTTTCTTTCACCCGTTATTTTACTTCCCCTTCAAGAGAGTCATTGAAGGTATTCGTAGTACATCTAAATTCTAGTTTGGCACCTTCGTAGCCTAGAATTCCAACCTCATTTTTATTAACAACTATAATGAGCCACAATGGGCTCAAAATATATATATAACTATAATCAATTATATACTAATTGTCAAGCTTTTTAATATCATTTTCAAAAAAAGTTTCTGTATCATACTTTTTAATTAAATTATTAAAGTTCTGTCTTCTCATTCCTAAAAATCTAGCTGCCTCTCTTTTAGTTTTACACGCTGAGAGAGCATATTTTAATACAGCATCTTGTACAATTTCTTTCATTGATTTCCATATTGGCAAACCGTATGATTTTCCACCAAAAACCTTCGAAGCCAATTCTAATTTAAGTCCAATAATTTCTTCTAAAGATAAACAATTGAGCATGATTTCAAATTCTTCAGTGGATTTGTTTTCTTCACGAAGTTTTTTCATCAAACTATACCGTTCATTCTTTCCTTTAATTTTCTTTTTGTTCCAAGTCATTTTTCTTCTTAAATTTTCTTCAAAAATCTGATACCCTTGGTCGGGTGGATGGCAATTGATTCCTCAATCCTTTTTTCTTTTCCATCTTTTCACAACACATTTTATCATTTTTTTTCATTTCTTTAAAGGTCTTTTGATCTGATCAATTGGGGGGTAATCTATTGTAAGGGAGAAGCTTCAGCTCTTTTCGTTTCTTTAGCTTGAAGCGCTTCTTCCCATTCTTTAAAATGGCCGGTGGTGTTAAAAATCAAATATTCTTGAAATTGAGCTAAATCTCTTGGATCAAAGGTTATTGTTAATTCGTTCATAATTAATTTTTTAAGTATGGCCCAAGATCTTTCTGCTGTGGCCGCACCCGTTTCATCCATTCCTGGTATCATTTTAAATTTTTCTTCCTGTTCGGTTTCTAGTTCTCTTTCTTGTTTTGTTTCTTTATCCATAACCTTTAAATCAAAACCAGTTTCAGGGGTCACTTTTAAGCTGGTTTCTTCTTGTTCGGTTTCATCGTCTTCTTGTCGATTCAGTTTGTCCCTTGACAAAAGCGCTTCCATGGCGTGTAAAATATGTGCCGCATAAGATCTTCTTTGTTCTGGACTAGTTCTTAAAGAATGATAACTAGTTCGTAATTCGTCAAGAAAATTAGTACTAGTAAATAAGTGCTCTAAAAAATTTCCAGCCGTCGTGTCGTGTACTTTTATTTTTGAGGCTTCTGAAATAAGTTTTCTAATAACTTGGCGAAGTGTGTTTTCTTCTTTTAGTCTTTTGGATTCTGTAAATCGAATTGCTTCCCTTATTGTTTCGCGCAATTCCATTTCTTGTTTGATATCATTTAAGAAATCTTGTCTTTTTATTTGCATTTATAATACTCCGGTTCCATTATTTAAATAGTTTACAATATTTTCAATAAGCTCTTCTTCTTCTAAGGTGTGTGATTTTTTGGCCTCTTCTTCATTCTCATTTGTAAAGTCTTTACCCCACGCACCCCCAGATGATCCCTCTACACTTCCTCCTGCCATTGAGGACATTTCTTCTAGTTCTTCTGCATCACCTTCTGCAACATGTTTCATGCGATCTGGATCTGGTTCTTCATTTTTTTCCATATTTTCTTGTGCTTCTTCGTTCCATGTTAAAGCATCTAATGGAGAAAGAGTTTTATATGCTTGGCCTGCAA
>Ga0209756_1002316_pt1 | contig 16582 bp, 13 predicted proteins | sample ETNvirenome_6_85_FD_184071 | JGI IMG/M metagenome (GOLD analysis project Ga0209756, IMG submission 184071) | Marine viral communities from the Pacific Ocean - ETNP_6_85 (SPAdes) (version 3) | ecosystem: Environmental > Aquatic > Marine > Oceanic | place: Pacific Ocean | collected 2013-06-19
CCCGCCCGCGCTGTAGTAGACCCAGATCCACAAAGGATATTTTGGGAACCCCCCAAAAAAATAAAAAAAAATGCCGGACGCATTTCTAGCAAACTAGGTTAATGACATTATTTGACATAAGCCGAAAAAAAACCTTACATTCTGCGCAAAGGAAGGCTGCATGTGGGTTCCCCTGCGCATTTGCGGCCAACCTTCGCGTTCCGGGGGCGCGAATCATAAGTACCCCCGGACTTTCTTAGCGTGCGGGGCAGTCACAGGGAATTTAAAATGAAACCGATGCCAAGACGAATCGACGCGCCAATCTTTGAGCGTCTGTTGCGGGACGTCCCGCGTGATGATAACGGCGAAATTATCCGGCATCCCCTCAGCGAACGCCACATGGACCTCGTTGACTACTATATGGACGGCGCTCCTATGAAAAAGGCCATGATGGCCGTAGGATATATGGAAGCCACGGCAACAGCTAATGCCGCCCGAACTTTTCGAAGAAAAGACGTAGTGGCGGAAATTGCTTGGCGACGGGAACAGCTGAAAAAGCGGTATAACATATCCGAGGAGCGCATCCTTGAGGAAATGGCCTCAATTGCTTTTACCAATTATGGCGACATTATGGAAATAAGCGAGGACGGCACGGCTTATGTAGATCTGACCAAGATGACTGACGAGCATAAAGCAGCCATTTCTGAAATTGTCACCGAAGAGTACAAGGAAGGCAGAACAGCTGACGGTGCTGTAGTTCTTAAAACGAAAGTCAAGTTTTATAGCAAACTCGATGCTCTGCAGATGCTGGCAAAAACGCTTGGCATGTTCAATGACAGGATCGATGTCAATATAAATGTAGGTATCATGGATGCTCTGGACGCCGGTCGTAAGCGACTGGCTCTGGCTAAAGACGTCACACCTTATTCGTTGCAGGATTAGATGGTAGGTTTTTCAGAACGCAACACAAATGGTATTAACGGGAAAAAAGACCCCAACCTGAGGCTTGCGGAGGCTATATCGCAGTTTACAGGGGATCCATTGGGGTTTGTAATTTTTGCGTTTCCTTGGGATACCGACAAATCGATTCAGCAAGTCAAGCTGCCAGAAAAATACAAGGACCGGTTTAACACGGAATACGGTCCTGATCTGTGGGCTTGCGAGTACCTTGATGAGTTAGGTGAGCACATCAGGGACAGGGCGTTTGACGGTGAAACTGCTGTTATGCCCATACAGATGGCCACATCATCCGGGCACGGTATTGGCAAATCGGCCCTTGTGGCTTGGCTTATCCTGTTTGTTATGTGCACGAGAAAGCTGTGCAACGGTGTTGTCACGGCTAATACGGCAGAGCAGTTAAGGACAAAGACGTGGGCAGAGGTTGGAAAGTGGCATAAGAGGTGTATTGCGAGCCATTGGTTTGAGTACACGTCCGGTCGTGGAGCCATGTCTCTTTACCATAAGGAGCACCCCAAAGAGTGGAAGGTGAACGCCCAGACGTCTCGGGAAGAAAACTCAGAAGCGTTTGCTGGCCTTCACGCCGCTAACTCGACACCATTTTACATTTTTGATGAAGCATCAGGTATCCCCGAAAAGATCTTTGAGGTCCGAGAAGGTGGTACAACTGACGGCGAACCCATGGTTTTTGACTTCGGTAACCCGACGCGAAACAGTGGGCGGTTCTATGAAGAGTGCGTTGGCAAATTTAAGAAACGCTGGAGCTACCGTGAGATCGACAGCCGGTCTGTGCAAATCACTAACAAGGTAAGGATCGATGAGTGGGTAGAGGACTATGGCGAGGACAGTGATTTTGTCAAGGTTCGTGTCAGGGGTGTCTTCCCTTCGGCGGGTTCGCTGCAGTTTATTCCAACGGAATATGTCGAAGCAGCCATGGGCAGGCAAGCCACGCCAGACAGAACACAGGCTTTGGCAATTGGAGTCGACGTGGCCCGTCAAGGCGACGACGAAAGCGTCATATACCCACGTCTTGGAAATGATGCAAAATCATTTGAGCCCCGAAGATTTACCGGCCTTGATACTGTGCAGATGGCGTCAAAAGTTATCGATTGCGTCAATGAGTTCAGGGCCATGGGCGTTCCAATTGGCGGAATATTTGTTGATGGCGGCGGTATTGGTGCCGGTGTTGTTGATCAGCTGAGGCATACGGGGTACAGCCCTATTGAAATCCAGTTCGGTAGTAGACCGGGGGATCCTCGCAAGTATCGGTTTAAAGTAGACGAGATGTGGGGGCGCATGAAGGAAGCCATCAGACTTGGCCTTGCGCTGCCTAGCGAGGGACGCATTTCTGAAGAAATCAAGACTCAATTGACCCAGAGAGAGTTTGGCTTTACTTTGAAAGACCAGATAAATCTGGAGACAAAGAAGGATATGAAGGCCCGTGGGATCTCATCCCCAGACATCATTGATGCTCTGGCCCTGACTTATGCTCAAGAACTTGCTCCTTTGGAAACCCCTTTTGGTGTGACGTCACACCGCTTTGCAAAACACGATTACGACCCCCTTCAAGCTGCATAAGAGAAATCAGATGTGCATGTTCAGTAGTCCTAAGCCTCCCCCTGTTCCTAAACCTCTACCCCTTCCAGAGCCGGCCCCAACTATAACAGACGAATCCGTTTCAAAGGCTGGTGAGAGAAACAGAAAGAGAGCAGCGCTAGCACAGGGCGCAAATAGCACCATACTGACTAGCGGTTTTGGTTTGTCGGGCTCTGGTGGTGCTACGGCTCAGAAAACTGCTCTTGGCAGATAAGAGCGTTTACGCAGGAGACACAATATGCACGCGGACTATTACAAAGACGAGACAACTCGGCAAAAACTAAACAAGCGATTTGGTGCCCTGCGTACAGAGCGTGAGTCATTTATTTCTCACTGGAAAGAACTGTCTAGATTCATTCAGCCCCGACGTGGTCGGTTTCTTGTAACAGACCGCAACAAAGGTGATAAGCGCTGGGAAGAGATTATCAATAGCAGGGCTACGCTGGCACACCGTATCGCACGCGCTGGTATCTTTGCGGGCATTATGTCTCCGACGCGCCCTTGGCATACTCTTGAGACGTCAGACCCGAGCCTCATGGAGTCCGCCGCTGTACGAATGTGGCTAAATGATGTCGTGCTTTTGCAGCGAGAGATCTTTAGTCAAAGCAACTTGTACCGAATGGCACCCCGTATGATCGGAGAGATGCTGACTTTTGGTACAGGAGCTATGTTGCACGTAGATAACTTTGATGATGTAGCTAGGTTCTACACGCAGACAGTTGGCTCTTACGTCATCTCGCAGAACGACAAGTATGAAATAGATACTTTTGGTCGTGAGTTCCAGATGACGACGTCGCAGATGGTCGAGCGGTTTGGGTATGATAAGTGCAGCTACCAAGTGCAGTGCGCGTATGATAAGTCCGACTATGATGCATGGTTCGACGTGCATCACTTCTTGCTCCCTAATGAGATGATGAAGTCCTCCAGCCCATTTGCTGATGGCAAGCCATTTGCATCTATTTATTACGAGCCGGGGGATGACACACTCGATGGCACTTTGAAGGTCGAAGGGTTCCACGAGTTTCCGGGATACTTCCCTCGTTGGGATGTGACGGGGGAGGATGTGTACGGCACAGACTGCCCCGGCATGACAGCTTTAGGCGACATCAAAGGTCTTCAGGTTGAGGAAAAACGAAAGGCTCAGGGTCTTGATCTTCAGGTGAACCCGCCGCTGAAGGGTCCTCCGTCTTTGCGTAATTCGTCGGAAGTTACATCTTTGCCGGGGGGCCTTAACATATACGAACCGGGGCAAAGTTCGGAAGGCCTTACTCCTGTCTACAATGTCAATTTGCCGTTTAACGAGTTGCGTCTTGATATTGATTCTGTGGAACGCAGGATTAACGAAGTGTTTTTCGTAGATCTGTTCCTAGCCATTTCGCAGATGGAAGGCATCCAGCCGCGCAATCAGCTGGACATTATGCAGCGCCACGAAGAGCGGCTGTTGCAGATTGGTCCTGTGCTGGAGTCTATGCATAATGAGTTTCTGTCCAAGCTAGTTGACAGGACGTTTAACCAAATGGCCCGCGCTAATATTCTTCCGCCGCCGCCGCCGGAGCTCCAAGGCGTTGAGCTAAACGTCAAATTTATTTCGTCTTTGGCCATGGCGCAGAGAGCTGTTGCTACGGAAACTATCGACAAGACTATCGCTTTTGCGGGTGCTCTTGCTGGGGCCGGATGGACCGGAGCGCTTGACAAGGTCGATGCTGATCAGAGTATTGATGAATATGCTAAGGCTATCGGTACTCCTCCAAGAGTTATCGTTCCTGATGATGTCGTGGCAGCACGGCGTCAAGAGCGTCAACAGATGCAGCAACAGCAGCAGGCTATGGAGATGGCGCAGAGTGCTGCCAACACCGCGAAGATGGCGTCAGATGCTAAAACTGGAGAGAAGAATCTCTTAACTGATGTAACTGCGGCGACTAGTGGCTGAGATTCTCGACCACGGTAACCCGGACGATGTGTTGCGTTTTAAGGAAGAGCAACACAAACTGTCTTTACAGGCTGATGAGGATTTAAGAAACATATTAAGCAGCTACGGTGGGCGCAGTTTCTTTTGGGATATATTATCAGAATGCGGGGTATACGGATCTACACACCGAGGAGAACTGACGCATGAAACGTCATTTCTAGAGGGAAAGCGTAAAATAGGTTTGTGGACTATGGAGCGTATGTTTACAGTGGACCCTAATGCATATACATTGATGCGCTCAGAAGCTGAGGCTCGCACCAGAGCCAGAGCACTGGAAAAGGAAGTGAACTACCATGACTGACGAAACGGGCGACAAAACTGCTCTTGCAGTAGAGGCAGAAGAGACAACTAGTACTGCTCTCGGCGGCGAGGATGCAGTTACTGATTCTGCGACTGAGGTAAAAGAAGAATCGGATGCTCCTCAAGGAGCGCCGGAAGCCTATGAGGATTTCACTGTCCCTGAAGGCTACGACATAGACTCTGAACAGTTAAAACAGTTTAGTGAGATTGCTCGCGAGTTAAATCTCACTCAGGAACACGCGCAACGTCTCGTCGATTTTGAGGCTGAACGTGTGGCGAAGCTTCATGAAAGCAAAGGCGACGTTGTTGCCGATATGCGTGCTGAGTGGAGTGAGCAGGCTCATAATGACCGGGAAATCGGTGGGGCCAACTACGACGAGAGTTTGGCGTTCGCCCGCCAAGCTCTGAAAGCCGTTGGGACTCCAGAGTTGTACAATGCTCTGGAACTCACCGGCACCGGGGACCACCCGGAGTTCATCCGTGTCTTCTCTAAGATTGGGAGAGAAGTTGCGGAAGGTCGGCTTGACTTCGGCAAGGGCAACCCCACGCCCGAGACGTCGAGGGATCCGGCGAAAACTCTGTATCCCAACATGAACTGACAAGGAGTCTGACTCATGGCTGTACTTTCGGTCCGTAATCCGACCCTTCTTGATCTGGCAAAAGCCACTGATCCTGATGGCCGTATTGCGACAATTGTCGAAATCCTCAACGAGACTAATGAGGTGCTCGAAGATATGGTTTGGATGGAAGGAAATCTTCCTACCGGCCATCGTACTACGATTCGCTCTGGTATCCCTACTCCGACGTGGCGTAAGCTTTACGGCGGCGTTCAACCGACCAAGTCGACTAACGTGCAGGTCACAGACAACTGTGGCATGCTGGAAGCCTATGCCGAAATCGACAAGGCTTTGGCCGACTTGAACAACAACACGGCTGCGTTCCGTCTTTCCGAAGACCGTCCGCACATTGAAGGTATTGCGCAAGAAATTGCTGATACCTTGTTCTACGGTAACGAAGGCACAGAGCCTGAAGCCTTTACCGGTTTCGCGCCGCGATACAATAGCCTGAGTGCTGAGAACGCCGACAATATCATCGTCGGTGGTGGTTCTGGTTCTGATAACGGGTCTATCTGGCTTGTTGTCTGGGGCGAGTCCACTTGCCATGGTGTGATCCCGAAAGGATCGTCTGCTGGTCTGCAGCATCGTGATATGGGGGAAGTTACCCTCGAAGACGCTAGTGATGGGTCCAACTCGGGCCGCATGCAGGCGTATCGTACCCACTATCGCTTTGATGCTGGCTTGACAGTGCGTGACTGGCGTTATGTCGTTCGTATCCCGAATATCGATAAGTCCACTCTTGTGAAGGACGCGGCATCGGGTGCGGATCTGAATGACCTGATGTTTCAGGCTTCCGAGCGTGTACCGAACTTGAATGCGGGCAAGGCCTGCTTCTATATGTCTCGTGACATGCGTACGTTCCTGAGGCGTCAGAACGCTAACCTGCGATCCGGTTCGACACTGTCCTACGATGAGGTCGGTGGGCGTAAGGTCATGAGTTTCCACGGCATTCCGATTAAGCGTTGTGACGCTCTCGCTGCCGACGAAGCTCTTGTGTCCTGATCGACTCTTTAAAACCTTGAGCCCGAGAAAGGAGACAAGCTCATGATTATCGACGAACGCTTGGAGTTTGCTGACGCAGTATCAGTCGCCGCATCTGCCGGCACTGCTAACATTGGTGACGTCATCGACTCATCTGTTGCTCGCGACCTTGGCAATGGTCAGCCCGTTTATCTCGTTATCAGCGTTGATACCGAGATTATTACGGGAGGCGCTGCAGGTACTTTGAAGTTCCTGCTCGTTTCTGACGCGACAAGCACAATTGCTACTGACGGTTCGGCCACGCAGCATTACGACTCCGGTACTTTTGTTACCGATGGTACGGATGCGAACGGGGCTAAGATGAAGGCCGGTCAGTTCCCTGTAGTTGTCGCTCTTCCGATGGAAGGCAACGAGTACGAGCGGTATCTTGCTGTGCAGGCTGTCACTGCTACGACAACCACTACAGCAGGCGCTATCAATGCGTTCCTGACGCTGGACCCGCATGGCTGGGTTGCTTACGCGGATGGATCTAACTAGGTAGCGATGTGATGTTACACTAGTAGAGTAGGGAGCCTGCTTCTGCGGGCTCCCTTTTCTCTAAACCGGAAGGAGTACACGTTATGCCAAAAGGTAAAGGCACATACGGATCAAAGGTCGGCAGGCCTCCGAAGCCTAAATCTGCTTCAAAGAAGACCACCAAGAAGTAACATGATAAGGGTCCTGCTCGCGCAGGATCCTGTTTCTCTACACTGGGGAGAATTATATGCCACGAGTTCTTTTACGACGCACATGGTTTGCGCCGACCGATGTCGTCAAAGTCGACCGCCTTCGCACCATGGCGGGTCATCGTTTTCGGCGGGGGGAACAAGATATCCCCGAAGAGTACATGGATTATATCCCTTCTGATGCGGAAGTATTAGACGAAAATGCCCCGGCTGCACCGGCCACGCCTGTTGAGGAAACAGAGCATGCACACGAGGAATCTATTGCGGACGCCTCTGACGATATTGAAACCAAGCAAGCTTTATTTCGGGCTGAACTTGAAGCAGAGGCTAAACCTAAGAAGCGAGGTCGCCCCCGCAAGGAGTCCTGAAGCACCACATGTAAACCGGGGTTAAATTATGGCTGCTAGTGACGTTACAATTGCCAATCTGGCTCTCTCACGTTTGAGGGCTGGAACTATTTCGTCTATGGGGGAAAATTCTCCTGAAGCCAAGTACTCCAGCATCTGGTACAATGAAAGTCGAAAGCAACTTCTAGAGTCTTTTGACTGGGGGTTTGCCCGGCGTACGGAAATTCTAGCTGTTCATGGTGACGCTGCTCCCACTACGCGTTGGGATTTCAGATATGCCATGCCAAGCGGCTGTATCGCAGCCCGGTACATTCAGAATCCTGTCGGTACTACGGCAGATCCTGTACCCTACCAGATTGAAATGAATGACGCCGGAACCGAGCCTACTCTGGTGACAAATTTAGAAGACGCTGTCTTAATATATACTTACGATCTTTCCACCACGACTCTGTTCAGCCCTTCATTTGTCGACGCACTTAGCTGGCTACTGTCTTATAACATGGCGTGGCCATTGACAGGGAAAGGGGAGCTTCAGGATCGCGCGGAAAGAGGGTTCAATATCTCGATGAGAGCTGCAGCTGCGCACGATGCAAATGAGCAAAAATATGAACCTCGCAGACAGGCATCGTGGATTGAAGCGAGGAACTGATGCCAGAAATACTTCACCCGTCGTTTGCGAAAGGGGAAGTGTCCCCTGAATTGTATGGCCGCGTAGATACAACCATGTATCAGGTGGCCCTGCGTAAGGCGCACAACGTCATTATCCACTCGGAGGGAGGCCTTAGTAATCGGCCCGGATTGCTATACACCGCCCCGGTAAAGACGCACACCGAAACCCCTCGCGTCATCAAGTTCCAGTTTAACACTAGTGATACCTACTGTCTTATCTTTGGCAACCTGTATATGCGGGTAATCAGAGAAGATGGCGCGGTTTTAAATTCTGGTACTGCTATTTCGGGGATCACAAAAGCTAATCCAGCTGTCGTGTCTTCTTCCGGGCACACTGCAGTAAACGGGAGTGACGTATTCATATCTGGCGTTGTTGGTATGGATCAGGTGAACGGGGGATTTTACAAGGCGGCTGGAGTCTCGTCAGGGTCCATGCAGCTGACTCATCAGGTGACCGGGGCCAATATTGATAGCAGTGCGTTTGATACGTATTCTTCGGGCGGAACTGTGTCGGTGGTTTTTGAGCTCACTACGCCTTACGCTATCGCGGATGTGTTTGACCTTGTGTTTAAGCAGTCCGGTGATGTCATTACCATCACTCATCCTAGTTACGAAATCAGAGAGCTGTCTAGGTCAGATCACAATTCGTGGACATTAACTTCGCCTACTTTTGGCCCTACTCAAGACCACCCTACTGGGCAAACTGTAACAGTAAATACCACTGGCTCTGAGGCACGTTCGTATCAGGTAACGGCTATAGCGGTAGACACTTTTGAGGAAAGCTTACCAGCCCTCGGAAACACTACAGCAACGATAACTGGAGTTACTCAGGCTAACCCGGCGGTAGTAACGACATCAGGAGCTCACGGGTATGCTACGGGCGATGAAGTAGAGATCAACTCTATCGTTGGTATGACGGAGTTAAATGGGCGTCGGTTTAATATAACAGTAGCGTCCAGCACTACCTTTAGTCTGACCGACGAAAACAGCACAGCGTACACGGCGTACTCCAGCGGGGGCACTTCTAACGAAACTTCAGTAGGGGTATCCAATAGCGCCGCTTCAGAAGACAACACGATTGCGTGGACAGCTGTAGCAGGAGCTCTAAAATACTCTGTATATCGGCGGGATAACGGAATCTATGGTCTGCTTGGAGAGACTGAAACAACAACATTCTCTGACAGCAATCTGACGCCAGATCTAGATCTTAACCCGCCCAAACAGCGTAATCCGTTTCTCGGCACTGGAAACTACCCAAGCTGCTCTGGCTACCATGAGCAGCGAAGAGTGTTTGGAGGGTGGAACAATAGCCCAAATACGACTGAGCACTCAGTTACAGGCCAAAGAAGTAACTTTACCAAGTCTCCTACTTCGCGGGCTACTGACGCTATTACGGCCACACTGGTGGCCGACGAAGTTCACGTCATTAGGCAAATGCTGACATTGAACGATCTAATTCTCTTCACTTCAGAGGGTGTATGGCGCGTATTCTCAGGAACTGACAGCGGTTTTGAAGCATCTACTATTAAACAAAAGCCTCAAAGCATGTTTGGGTCTTCTGTACGCCAGCCCATTGCAGTAGGCGACACCGCTCTGTATGTGCAGGAAAACAATGCCGTAGTCAGAGCGTTGAGCTACTCCCTGACCGCAGACTCATATTCCAGCACCGACATGAATTTGCTGTCTAGTCATCTGTTTGAAACCTATCAGATTGTAGACTGGACGTACTGTAAGTACCCGGATCCTAGAATATACGCAGTAAGATCAGATGGTACAGCTGCATGCCTTACTTTCTATAAAGATCAGGAAGTTATTGCGTGGACCACTCTTGACACTGATGGCTATTTTGAATCCGTAACTTCTTTAAGGCCTTCGTCGAGTTTTATCGAAGACACCCCTTACTTTGTTGTCAAGCGCACAATCAATGGCCAGACAGTACGTAATGTGGAGCGGTTTCAGACCCGCATATTTGACGATGTAAGAGACGCCAAGTTTTTGGACTGCGGCATTAGTTATGATGACCCCAAAACTATTACTAACACTACCGCTGCAAGTCCTGTCGTCGTAACAGCACCATCGCACGGGTTCTCCAACGGCGATGAAGTAGACATTTCCGACATTGTGTGGGCTCACTCATTTGATTCTAGCTTTAATAAAGTGCAGCCCGACCAGCTAAACGATACGCGTTTTACGGTAGCCAGCTCCACGACAAACACATTTGCGCTGAATGACTCTAGCGGGAGCGCTATAAACGGCACCGCGTTTTCGGCGTACGTAAGTGGAGGCAAAGTCAGACGCGCTGTTAATTCCATCAGTGGGTTGCAGCATCTTGCAGGTCAGAGTGTTATTGCTCTGGCAGACGGCGGTGTAGTGTCGTCGCTGACTGTGGCTTCGGACGGGTCTTTAGCGATGGACCGTAAGTACAGCCGGATCCACGTCGGTCTACGCTTCGTAAGTGATGTCGAAACTCTTGACTTCGATCAGGCGCAAAACCCTGTCACAGGAAAGATGCTCACTGTGTCTGATGTCACGATGCGGTTTATGGACTCTCGTGGGCTTCTTATCGGACCTAACTTCAACAATCTCGTTGAGATGAAGCAGCGAGAGTATGAGGACTGGGGCGAGCCTACCAATATGCTAACAGGCAAGAAGAAGATAACGCTGCAGCCTGAGTGGGACGATAATGGCCGCGTGGCTATTCGTCAAAAAGACCCATTACCTATGACAATTCTAGGTATAGCAGCCGATACGGATGCGGGGGATTATTGATGTACGAGATCACGCGTATGCGAGATGAGCATAGAGAAGAACTGGTAAAAAATATCAGGCAAGTAGATGCGGAAGAAATCTGGGCTTACTCTGGTCGTACCCCCAGAGATGTAATGGATGAGCTAGAAGTGGTAGGACGTCACACCGCTCTAGCTGGTCTGGCAAATGGCGCTCTGTTGTGTCTGTTCGGGGCTCAACCATTTACTGCTCTAAGCTCTGTAGCCACTCCGTGGCTTCTGGGAACTAATGCTTTGCAGCATAATACGCCCGCTTTTCTGCGTATGTCCAAGAAGTGGGTACAGCAACAGATGAAAGTGTATGATACACTGGTAAATTTCGTAGACGCTAGAAATGTCAAATCTATCCGCTGGTTGAAGTGGCTAGGTTTCAAGGTGTATCCTGCTGTGCCTACTGGGCCGTTCCAACAACCTTTTCACAGATTTGAGATGCGCAATGTGTGAACCGACATTAATAGCGACAGCTGTAGGCACTGCTATTTCAGCTTATGGAGAAAAAAAGGCTGGGGATGCGGCGGCTAAGTTTGGTCAATACCAGCAAGAAATAGCTAACAACAACGCTAAGTATGCAAGAGCTATGGCTCAGGACGCTTTGGACCGAGGCAAAATTCTTGCTTCTAATAAGAGAGAAGAGACCGCACAGTTCAGAGCAAAACAACTTGTAGCTGCAGCAGCTAGTGGATCGGACGTAAATTTAGGCAGTATTGTAGATTTGACGAGTACAACGGCTAAGTACGGAGAGCTCGACCGTTTAACCATTCTTAGCAACGCAAGACGCGAAGCTTTTCAACACAATGTAAATGCGCAGAACATACAAACTGGCGGAGACATTTCTGCGTTTGAAGGTAGAACGCAAAAAAGCCTTTCAACAGGCAAAGCAGTAGGTACTGTGCTGACGGGTACTGGGAATGTTGCTGCAAAATGGTATGACTTAAATAAAGCAGGCATTGATGTGCTTCCAAAATTTGGCAGCAATAAAAACTATGGCCCGCGACCGGTGATCTTTTAACTTCTAATAAGGTAAGCCAACATGGCCAGAGTTCCTGAACTGAAAGGCCCGTCAGTAGCACCTGCTCCGCTACCTAATGCTTTCCAGACGTCAAACGCTACTGTTGCGTCTTTTGGGGGAGCTGAAGCCGCAAGCATGATTTCTGCTGGGCAGCAGATCTCACAAGCTGGTGACGTTTTAGCTCAAATGGCTCTGCAAGCGCAAAGCGATGACAATGATCGAGAGCTAAAAGACCTTCAGGCTAACTGGCGCACACAGCTTTTGCAGATCAACTATGGCGATGGAGAGTCTCTTGGGTTTCAACAACTTCGAGGACAAGCTGCTTTAGATGCTGAAGAAGCTGCACGCAACAATGTTGAAAATCTTAGAACCCAGCTTCTAGATCAAGCCAGTAACCAAGCTGTGTACGACGTGTTTAGCGATTACACCGCGGAAGCTAGCGTTTTGCAGTACGAAAAGATGTTTAAACACGTAATGGCCGAGCGTATTACGGCCAATGTAGATTCTATAAATAACAGTCTCGCAGCAGGGGTTAATGAAGTAGCCGTTGACCCCAGTGCTGCTTATGAAGTGTTAGGTATGATTGATAATAATGCTATTTCTATGGCTAATATGGAAGGGTGGGCTCTGGACGGCCCGGAAATAGAAATATGGAAGGCTACGCAGGCCGATACTATGGTCACGGCCATGGTCAACGGAGCTTTGTCTCGCCAACAGCCGCATGAGGCAAATGATTTGTTTCGTGAATTTGCGCAGCATATGGGTGGGGTGGCTAGAACACAACTTGCTGCAAGCCTCCAACAGGTAACTTTGGAGGCCGGTGCTCAGGAATATGTTGACGACCTGCAACTCCGATTCCCCGGCGATTTTGAGGCTCAATACGAAGCAGCAAAAAACGAAATGGAGTTTGGGGCGGAACGCACCGCAGCTGTAAATGAAATCACGGCCCGTATGGCAATGGAAGTAGGATTCCTAAAATTTCATGCAGACTTAAGGGATTTTGCTGAAGATGTAGAATCTGACGAAGCTGAAGACGACTCTTTGATCGACGTCAGGCAATGGATTAATAGTGGCGTACCCCAAACTGAAGCTGAGGAAAAGGTAGAAGAGCTCTATGGAGATAACCTTATTGTTTATGAAGCATACATGAACACAATCAATACCCTTTACGGCCGAGCAGACGCCGCCAAAACTAGGGATACCAAAGATAGAGCTAACGCGGATGTAATAGGGTGGAAAAGTAGCGGCGTATCTATGGAACAGGCTTTAATCGAGATAGAACGATATGCAAACGATTCTACTACCTACGACATATACAAAAGCACAATCAATGAGATCTACCAACTTTATGACGAAAGCCAGCTTAGAGACGCTGAAGCCGGTGCGCAACAGTGGCTCGCAGACAACCAAGATCTTTCACCAGTTGAGCTAGCAGCCAAAGCTGAAGAACAATTTTTCGCTGATGAGCTAAACGTTGACGTTTATAAGCAGATCGTCGCCCTAATTGGTAACGCGCAAACCCTAAGCAACAATGTAGAAGCCGCGACAAATAACGAGGCGTCTAAAAGCCTCAATACCTATATAGCTGAAACAGACAATCCTGTATACAATGAATGGGCAGCGCTCCACCCCGAATATGCTGACGCTCTTATAGCCGCGGGTCTGAAACCAGAGTCTGAACTGTTAGTATACCAGTCGCAGTTCGCCACAACTACAGATCCTGAAATGATACTAAAGTACTTAAATAAAACAGTATCGGACTTGCAGCGAAACGGGCAAACATATCTTACCGAGGCTAGGACGTTGCTTACTGAAGCTCAGTACAACGTGCTGCTTAGCAATGTTCTTGCCGCTGAAGCTCAGTCAGCAGGCGTCGTGGCTATAAACACAGACGACCTCAACCGTATGCTGAACGACACGTTTAAGGCTGAAAACTGGAATGAGAGTCGCGGTCAACGAGAAGAGATAGGACGAGTCAGTTTGGAAGTACATCGGCAGTTTCGGGTGTTAGAATCCGCCCGTAAAGGAACACCAATCCTGCAGGAAGATGTTCAAGCGATCATTGACAATGTCATGGGCGACATAAACGTAGGTGGAAGTTGGTATACCTTGGGACTGGCTTCTAGAAGCATGATGTCTGCTGACGCTCTTCAGTACAACACAGTGCGCAGTCCTATGTCTGGGTTTACCGTACAAAGTGAAGTGTATAAGTATGTTATCGATCTGCATTACCACAACACGGGCGATGACGGAATTGCAACGGTTCCAGATGTACAATCTGCAGAGTTTGATCGCCAACTGGTAGCTGTTCAGCTGTTCTATGACGAGTATTCTGAAACCCCCATCTCGCCAGACGATTGGGCAGAAGCAGAAGCAATGGCCGCACAAGAATTGGACGAGGACTAGTAAATGGCGACTGTACCCAAGTCTAGCACTCTGGATATCGACGGCCTAAGTCGGGCCAGCGGTCTTGTTGCCCCGCTAGCCAAGGACAATGAAGATGTAGTCTATTCTGATCGGTACATAGAGCGTCAGCGTCAAGAAGATCTAGAAAGAAACAACTTTGTTGACCTTGAACTCACGGACTCACAGCGCAGGCAACTATTCCTAAATATGCCTGACAGGGATCCTGCGCTGCAGGCTCGTTTTCTAGAAATTGAAAAACTGACGGGCATGTCGCCGCCGTTTCTGGATAGGCATAGGAATATTGTAGATAGCATCGAGTCCGACAAGGAGTGGTTTCTCAGAGAAAATCTACTAAACGATACCCCATTCGTCAGGCAGTGGTTAAACAATCCTGAAAATGCCGTTGTCGCAAGAGATGACGTCGAGGCTTTAGCTAACGCCGAAAAGGCGTGGAATATCACATCCAGTTACCCGCAAACGCCGCAAAGTGATGCGCGGTCCGAAACAGATCTTGAACGGCTGCAGCGCGAAACCCTTGAGAACGCTCTGAGCCACAACATTATACCCGCCGAAGACAGAGAACCCAACAGAGTGCGGGGTGCGATTGAAGACTTTGGGACCGAATTTGAAGAGCTAGCAGAAGAGACCGTTGAAGACTTTTATTACAGTGTTGCTCAAAGTGCTGGCTTTGGCCTAACCGCCTTAGGAGAGAGTTTTGAGCTAGAAGGCGGATCAAACCTATCTAAAGGGTTTTTCATTTTAGAAGGCATGAGTAGGGCTTTGGCCGGCCTAGACAGCGAGGAGATTAGAGAAGACGCCGAACAGTTTCGTGAGTCTCTCGATCAGCTGACGGAAGAAGGCAGGAATATCGCCCTTTCCGCTTATATGGATATGAACGCTAACGATCCGTCTGACGGCAACCGAGGGTTTATCGGAGGCATAGCCCATGATGTAGGTGTTGCTCTGGGTGAGCTTGCCATTCCAGCAGCATTGACGATTGTTACAAGGCAGCCCGGCCTTGGCGCTGCTTCTTTCGGTCTCTATAGCTTTGGCCACAGGTATGGCGAGTCACGCATGATGGGCCGCACTCCCGAGCAAGCAAGGATGGACGGCGCAGCTTACGCCATTATTGAAGTAATCTCAGAAAGAACTCCTTTAAAGTTTCTTATACAGCCGAATAAGAAGTTTCTTGAACGCACTCTTGGTATGATGGGCCTTGAGGGCGCTCAGGAAGTTATCACTGAGTGGTTCCAGATGGGTTACGACCTCGGTGTGCTTAATGAGGAGATGACTTTTGGGCAAGCGGTAAACCGACTTGGCCACGCAGGCCTTATCGGGTCTCTAGCTGGCGGCTCCGTAGCTACGCTCACGCATCCCATCGTTTCCTCAATGCATGATCGTCAGGCTAACACTGCTGTTGACCAGCGCGCAGCCTTGGATAGTTTTAAGGAGGCCTTGGAAGCTTCCAATCTCAGCCAAATTTCCCCGAATATAGCGGCTAACGTAGGCGCTGGTATCATGGGAAACCAAACGGTATACCTCGACCATGACGCAATAGAAGCTGCCTTTACAGGACAAGACGGCACGCTAGACCGCAAGAGGTATATAGAGTTTCTGCAGGCTATCGGTGTTCCTCTTGATAAGGCCATTGAAGCTTCATTCAACGGTGTTCCTCTTGAAATATCTGCTGAGGCATTTAATCGTTCGGTTACTCTTGGAGAGCCGGGAATATACGAAGCGCTGGCCGACCACATCCGTATTGGTGAAGCTTCGCCTATGACGCCTGCTGAGGCAAAAGAGTATCTGGGGCTATCTGAAGAAGCTGAAGCTATCGAAGGTACGGCGCAGGAAGCTGAAGCAGCGCAAGAAGCTGAAGCAGCGCAAGAAGCTGAAGCTCTCGAAGGTACGGCGCAGGAAGCTGAAACAGCGCAAGAAGCACAAGTTCTGTCTGAGGATACCGATAGCGGTGTGACGTCACCCCCGGTCCCTGAAGGCGCAAAAGAATCTATTCGAACAGACACGCCCGAGTTTGCTGAGAGGTTTGGAGCCAGCGAAATTACCGAACCGTACACCGGCGCTCCGCTCAGGGTCTACCATGGCACTTCCAGCTCAATAGAGGGGGACTTTACTCACGACCAACACGCCACTAAGGGTGGCGCGGCTATGGTAAAGTTAAACCAAGTACCAGCTTTCTATTTCTCATCCAGCCCGAAGGTAGCCAGTAGTTTCGCTGGCCCTACT
>Ga0209756_1002325_pt1 | contig 16562 bp, 52 predicted proteins | sample ETNvirenome_6_85_FD_184071 | JGI IMG/M metagenome (GOLD analysis project Ga0209756, IMG submission 184071) | Marine viral communities from the Pacific Ocean - ETNP_6_85 (SPAdes) (version 3) | ecosystem: Environmental > Aquatic > Marine > Oceanic | place: Pacific Ocean | collected 2013-06-19
CATTGCGCTGGAAATGGACAACGGAGAGTTCCACCCAAACGGCTTACAGTTAGTTAAAGTTTTGGAGAATGGACAAGAACAATGGCGTCCTATTGGATATATCGAGGTGATCAATGAAAGTCGGTGATCTAGTTCAGCCCATTGCCGGTAAAGAGTTTCCTAATGAACCACAGGTTGGTATTATCATCGAGGTGATTGATCATATTGAGGTCCCACCTGTTGTTAAGGTTCTGTGGCCTGATGGGTTTATTGACAAAGAATGGACAGATGAGCTAGAGGTTTTATAGATGGAAAGTATCAGTGATATAGCTTTAGTAGCAATTGTTCTTTGGGGCTGGGCCATGGCACTTGTAGCTATGAGCAGAGACCCTAATGAATATGATGAGCAAAATAAAAGAGATAAGTAAATGAGACAATGGTTAGTTGATCCTTCACTCTTGTGCAGGAAACATTTATTAGGAGAGCATGTTGAACATCACATGTTTATGGGTACCATCAAAAAAGGTATTAGCGTTGAAGGCTATCTTCGCGATGGGTTATTAGAGCCTGCCACGCTACACATGCGTCATACTGAACTTGCGATTGAGATGACAGCCCGAGGTTATAATCACAAGTCTCCTTTACCAGATATCGATACTTCACATTTACGCAATGGAAAAATTAGCATTTCTCGAAATATTGAAGATCTTCGTCAGAGATGTAAAGAGTGTGCCCAAAGAATTGACAGCAAAAACTTTACAAAGGTAATCTAATGTGGTTTTTTTATCATGATATCACATCAAGTACACAGAATCCCCACGCTGCTACTTTCGCTTTCGTCGGTCTGGCACTCTTAACAGGTATTATTGTGATTGCACCGTCTTATTTTGATAAGAAGAGAAAGTGAGAATCGGAGACTTGGTAATACTTTGCTCCTGGACAAAGTTTCCAGGGGAGGTTGGTCAAATAATAGACTTACTACGAAATGACAAAGCACTCATACTAGTGGGAGGAGAAGTCATGACTTTTTTTGGGTGTGACTACGATTCTACGATAGAATTTTATCGATAAAAATTGTGTTCTGAGTGCAAATTTTGCTGCCGTAGGGTATAATAGCTATGTAATCAAGGAGGATTATATGACCATTCAGATTGGTACTCACGTTCGCTCTTTTGACTTCCACTATATGCGCGACTTGGATGGTCCACGCTCTTGTTATATGGAGGGCGTGGTCACCGGAATCGAAAAGATTCGAGGGTGTGATCGTTATGTTATCGAAGTTAATCGTTGCATCGGTGCCGGCAAGGAACTGCCTGCTCAAGAATATCCTCCAACTATCTGTCCTCCTGTTAACGGCACAAAGACCACAATGGGTCGGGTCACTGACGGCGTTGAGGTGATTTCATAATGACACGCTATTACGTACACTACGAAGTAATGATAATACCCGGCTCAATTGAGTCCAGAGTGGCCGGAGCGGCCGGCCAAATTGCTCAAATGATTGCACCTATTGAAGCAAAGTCTGAACGGGATGCAATTGCACAGTGCAAGGCTACTCGCAATGGTAGCTTCGGTCACTGGGTTAACCGGCTCGCAAATGAGGCAGCATAATGCAAGTAGGTGATTTGGTTAAGGACAGGTATCACAATCGAGTTGATGTTATTGTCGAAATATGGGGCAGCAAAGGCACGGGCAGGTATATCAAGCTGCTCAACGGCGACAAGATCTCCTATGAATATGCGAGGCTTATAAATGAAAGTCGGTGATTTAATTTACGATTCACACTACGGTCAGTACGGTTTAGTTGTCGAGATATCTATGACCGGTGAGTACTGTACTGTTCTTTATGAAGACGGAGTTCCGGACCACAGCATTCGCCCAAGAGAGATTGAGGTGGTAAATGAAGATAGGTGATATGGTTAGGCTCGCTGTGCCTGTGTCCGGTCAAAAAGGGCCGCTGAGTACCGGTGTTGTCTTGAAGATATTCAAAAAGAAATGTTGGCGCACCGGAGAGCTCGGTCATAAAATCAATTGGGATCTAATTGAACCTGAGCCGCACGCAGAAGTTTTGATCAATGAAGACATTCTGAATATTCCAGCAATAGAGTTGGAGGTAGTTAATGATAGAAATAGCTGAGAACGACTTGGTGTGGTTTGAGAAAAAAATGCCAAACGGAAAGTACGAAAAAGTTTTCGGCATTGTCTTCGGTGTTTGGAGAAACCATAAGCGTCAAATCCAAGGAGTTGATCTCGTCATGTCTGACGGCGACGTTGGAAATGTTGGAGCTCATGCACTAAAGGTGGTGCGATGAAAGTCGGTGATTTGATAATCAGAAAACGCACTAACGTTGAAGCTAGGAGTCAACGTAAGCGCCAGGGTTATGGGCTCGTTATTTCAAAGCAGATCGCTGGCAGTAATCCGGCGCATCCATGCATTACAGTATTTTACCCAAAGACGGGTCAGGTTTATGATATTGCAGAATCTTTAGTAGAAGTTATTAGTGAGGCAAAGGATGTTTGATTTTCTTCCAGATGGGTTTACGTTCGGTGCGGTAGACAACGGCATTGTTCTTGCTGGAATGTATATGGGTGTAGATATTGAAGGATGGCTTGCAAAGAAGATGGGCAAGAAATCAAATCCACTCCTTGGTGCTGTAGTCGGAGCCACATCTTTCAACGCTGTATCAGACGGAGCAGCCGCGGCTGTTGACCCTTCAATGCATGGCATGACGCTTGGTGTAATGCTCGGATGTATTGTAGTTATGTTTGCGATTCCCTTTATTGAGAAAATAAGAAACAAAAATCAAACAACACACGAGGTAGAAAATGACGATAAATAAAATCTATACACAGGCGGGACTATCTGCCAGCGAAATCAAGGAGATGCCCTTGTACATCTGCGATGAGCTGGATTTTTACGGTACATCTGCTTTTGTTAAACTTTACAACTATTTTTGTGATTCTGGCGAAATGCCATACGAAGTAGCAAAAGCGCGATCAGAAACTCCTGACGTTTGGATTCTGGAGAGACTTGAAGTATGAAGAAGTACATGCTTGAAAATGTTACATTGCGTCCGTCTCTTTGGAAAACAAAAGATCCGGTTCGGCCTGAGTTGAATGTTAAGTTTAAAACAGCACTCGGCCGCGGCGTCTTTGGCTTGAAGGGTGAAGGCGGAGAGTACAAAGCATTTATGTGCTATGCAAGAACTGTAGATGTGCCTCAAAGTGTTGAAGAGCTTGATGAGATGACATCAGAGACGGGGCACATTATTGTCCCGTATACAGTCTGGAGTCATGAAAAAGGCGCAGGTAGAGTGATAATCAATAAAGTAGTTGAACGCGTCGGCCAGGCTGAAATGGCTCAGCGTGTGGTTACTCTATCACCGCAAACAGACATGGCACGTCGATTTCACTTAAGAAACGATGCTATAGAGTTGAGAGTAAACGAAGCGACTGTTAATTTTGAGTACGAGGTAAAGAATGAAAAAACGATTGATTGAAGCTGGTGCTTTTATTGTACTCCTGGTCTTGTGCACTTCTTTGACATTCACCCTAGCGGGCATGTTTTAAATGAAAGTTAAAGACTTAGAAGTGGGAATGTTGCTCAGACCTGTCCATGAGTATCACTTCGCAGCCCATAACGATGAGTGGTTATGGTGTTCTGCACCCATAAAGCGCCGCAGTCTGCGTCATCTTCGACCGATAGTAAAAGTTAACAAGGATATTGCGATGTACCTTGGTACAAAAAAAGATCTTGGCATCAAAGGTATTTCTTGGTCCGACCGATATGTTCTGTTTCAAGACAAAGTCTTGGCCGTTGATCCGTATGTTTGGCGAAATATTCAGCCTGTTAAGCAATAGATGAAAATGAAAGTTGCACTTAGTAGAATCTGGGGATGGATGAATGATCACAAATACGGAACAGTATTTTTTTCAGGTGCTCTTATTGATTTCTGGGCTAACTGGTATTCTTACGCAATTGTTCATGATTGGATTATGCTACAAGCTTTCCTTGGATTTTTTCTACCTATCATGAACTTTCCATTTATTCATTGGTTTATTGATGAGAAAGATATAGTGGAGCGGTTTCGTCTCTGTTTGATAAGTGCGTTTGCAATGGTTATTGGATCTACGTTGATGCTACTAATGATACGCTCTGGCGTGGGCGTTGGTACGGATATGATTCCATGAAAGTCGGTGATTTAATCAAATATTATGTAGAGGATATAGATGGCTTGCATGGTCTTGCATTTGAAATAGGCATAATCACAAACATTGAAGAAAGCAGAAAAAGGGGTAAAAGCATTATAACGATATGGGATGGTGATGCAACAATATGTTTGTTTCAGCATGAACTTGAGGTGATGAATGAAGCCCGGTGACTTAGTGCGTCTCATTGACCCGCATGTGTACCCAGGCGACGAATTCGCCGACGAGTCTGTTGGGCTGGTGGTAAAGATTGAAAAATATTGGAGCAGCGGCATGTGCCGTACTGTCGAAGTAATGTGGCACCAGCACCGATATCACAGCGCAGACCCATCTAAGCTTCCAAGATATCCAGCCAGAGCGTTAGAGGTAATTAGTGAAAGTGGGTGATATGGTGCAACGTCTTGGTCAATCTGCGTGGGAAAATCGTGGCTTGGGAATAATCACTGAAATTGACGACCGCCCGTGCTATGGTGGCGCAGTTCAAGTTACTTGGCTAGAAGACATCTTAGACGTCGGGTGGGATAAAGCAATCAGTGACTGGGCCGAATGGTTTGACCGCGCTGATTTTGATTTTCAAATGGACGTTGCGATATTTTCAGAGGTTAAAGATGAAAGTCGGTGATTTGGTACAGTACGAAGAGCCTCAAGAACCAGGAGTTTTTCGCCTTGGCCTCATTATGGATTTACTTGAAGACGATCTGGGGTGGAACATGTATGAGGTGATCTGTACAGATCCTCCAGACAGGGGATGGTTTTCTGACCTTCAGCTTGAGGTGGTTAGTGAAAGTCGGTGATTTGGTAAAACATGCTCGGTCTAGTCTTGGGTTAGGGATAGTCATAGGCTGGTATGATTCAGTGCATGGATATGTTATAGTCCGCTGGAGGACAGAAGAGAACCCTTATCATATATCTAAATTGATACTAGTGAGCAGAATTGACATGGAAAAAAATAGCGGCGTTTCTGTGAAATAACGCCCGTGCTGTGATATAATGTATATATCAGCTAAGGAAAAACACATTGAAGGAGAAAAACATGGAAATTCAAATCGGAAATCGAGTTCGCTCATTTGACTTCGCGGACGGCCCAGAGGGTCGAGCTGTAACGGGCGAACGAGCTTGTTACGTTGAAGGTACGGTAATTGATGTTGAAGAGGTCGAAGGCTGCAGTCGATATCGAATATGGGTAGATCGAGATGTCTTTCAAGGCAAGGAATTAGAGACTCGAGTTGATACGTACGTTTTTCCACCAGTCAATGGTACTCCCATCGTGGAGATAAAATGATTGGTAAGTTGATTTTTGATTACGCTCTTGGAAGGAGTGGTATCGTGGTCGATGGACGTAACGTCGAAGTAGGTGATGGGACAAGCTCACTTGCTGCATCGGAAATCATTACTTGGGAATGGCTGGTGCTATACGATAATGGTGAAACAGCTGGCGCTGATACAAACGAAATAAAAGAAATAGGAGTTGAATTTGTCAATCACAACTAAAAATCCCAGTTTTAAGTGCGAAGAAGAAGGCCGAGTCAGGCATTATGCATTCGATTGGATTGGAGGTGGGTATAATGATGTTTGGGCTGCTAATGAGTATGATGCAATTATTCTTGCTAACTCATGGTTTAACTCTGCAGAGGATGATGACATCCACAAGCTAGTTGTTGCAGAGCACAGCGTACGGGATATTACTGGTAAAGAAGATGAATACGAAAAATCCCTGCCCCTGTGGGATTAAGGAGACACTGTGAGAGATTATTTTTCATATCAAGCATCTGAAGATTGGGATCAAGAACGCGAGGAAGAAGAATATCGTAAGCTAGTTTTTAAACACTTCGCTTCGCTTCAAGGCGCTGTGCTAGATTATTATGGCGCTGACGATGCTGAGCACGAGTTTCGAGTTGATGGAATCATTTTCAAAGTTCTTGAAGATCCCAATGACGGATATCGATCTTGTCTCGGGGTTATTGAATATGGTGATCAGTCATCAGCAATCTTTTTTCGCAACCCAATCGCCAAAATTCGTATTGAAACTTATGAAGATCTCACTCGAGAAGAAGATTCTTGGGGGAATTCGGCATGCCAGGGATATCGATTTGTTGACGTCCAAACTGGACATGTTTGGCTAGAGTTTGGGACTGACAATACCGACGATTACTATCCATTTTTCGTATTCCGCCACACCCCAGATACATCTCAAGAATATCGAGAATAGTTTGTACATGAAAGGAAAATGGTATATGATTATTATAACTGGAGTTACTAGTTTCGTTTTAGGCTGGTTTGTTGGGTCATTCTTTAAATCTTTTACATTTAAGAATCAAGACTGGCAAGTCATGAAATGGAACCACGATGTATTTGGTTACCGTCCAGTACCCCCGGGCGGGAAATTGTTTAAAGGAGACAAGCTCACAATGTCTTTAGAGCTTGACAGTTCAACATTTCCAAAAGAAGGTTTCAAACTAGAATGATTCGTACACTTGAAGAAGTAACACTAAACCCAGAGCTTTGGTCTGGTCTAGACCCTGTTCGTCCAGAACTTGGTCCTGATTTTAAAACTGCTCCCGGAAGGGGAGTATATGGGTTACGAGGAGATGACGGCGCGTGGAAAGCTTTTCTATGCTACGCAAGGACCACAGTGGTTCCAACTACAGTCGAAGAGCTATCAACACTAACAAACCCCGACGGTAATATCATGATCCCATATACAGTTTGGAGTTTAGAAAGAGGAGCTGGAAAAGAAATCATATCTCAAGTATTAGCTATGACTAAAAAGCTTGGGGACATCGCGAGAGTTGTGACTCTCTCTCCACTCACTAAGATGGCGCGAAAGTTTCATCTTAAGAATAACGCTGTAGAGTTACGAGTAAATGAACAAACAGTAAATTTTGAATACAAGGTATGAAGGAGACCGACATGAAAGAACAACTATTGCGCGCAGCGCTTATTCATTTCGAGGGTGAAGCCCTCAAAGCAAGAGCTAACTTAGAAGTATATTTGAACTCAGCCGCGGGAGTGGGCGATCATAATGATGTTGTTAAAGAAGTCATTAGTTTAACGCAGCAGATTACTACGGCTGAAGACAATCACCGTACCTTAGAAGAGATGATGGTTCAAGAATTTCACGGAGAATTAAATGGTTAATGTCGGAAATTTAGTAAAAAATATCGACACGCTTGATTATGATTGTGGAGTTGTATTAGAGATTAATGTTAATATAACTGAAGAATTATTTGCTGCAGGCGTGGATATTGAACTATCAGATCTAGAAGCCGCATGCGCCGAAACATCACCGGCTGGAGCTAGAGTGATGTGGGGGTGCGGCGATATATCTGTTCATTATTTCGACGAACTTGAGGTGATTAATGAAAAAATCCCAAAAACATCAATCTTGGTCTGATCCACCTGGCCTTGGAGACTTGGTAGAAGTAGGTCATGATCAAAAAACAGGAAAACCTTTTATAGGAGTTATTACTGAAATTAACCACAGAGTTGGTGACGATTCGATAACTGGCCGTGTGCTGGTAAATGAAAAAGTTACATGGGTTGATTTATATAAACTTAAGCTGGTCAAAAGAAACCACAAGGTAGATAGAAATGAAGATGCATAGAGAGAAATATCTTGAGCTAATCCGCAAATTCTCTCAAGAACTCCACGAAGTTGGGGTTACTGATAGGATGTGCGAATTAATTAGCGACCAATCCGAACAACACCCAAATATCATTTCGACTAGCACTGGACCGATTACAGTTAGCAAATTTGTATATCGCCACGCTGGTTACCTTGTTGAGGCTGAAAATACAGTGCAACTTACAATCAAAAAGTGTGAACCATGAATATATCCAGCATACTGCAACTCTTGAAAGATACCCCTAGCACTAATGAAAAGCTAGTTATCTTAAAGAAGAACGAAAGCAGTGAAACTCTAAAAAAAGTTTTGAGGTATGGTGTAGATCATATGATGCCTTTTCATGTTGTAAAAGTTCCCAAGACTAGAAGTAGACTGGCTTTCCCACTTAACGAAATAGATTCTTGGAAAGAATTTTTTGCTGTGGCCGATGAGTGTTCAGAGAGGAAAATTACTGGAAATGCTGCGATTGATAGAGTTTCCACAGTTTTTTCAGCCGTTTCAGAAGAAAATGAGTTCTGGATGCGAAATATCCTTAAAAAGCGCCTTGCTGTTGGAGTTTCATCAAAAACTCTAAAAAAGGCCTTCCCAGAATTGATTCAGATCTTCGAACTTGCGTTGGCTAATAAGTTCCATCAATCTAGGTTGCCCGCCTCATCTGACGTCATTCTAGAACCTAAGCTGGATGGCATCCGTTGTTTTTCAATCGTGAGAGGCAATGACGTCAAGATGTTTGCACGATCTGGTAAGCTAATCACCAATTTTGAAGACACGTTGGCACCAGAGCTTTTAAAGCTTGGAGATGGGTGCTATGATGGTGAACTCATGGGAGAAGACTTTATTTCTCTCATGCGGCAAGCATATCGAAAAGAAAATGTTGATGCCTCAGAAACTTACTTGGCTTTGTTTGACTATCTTCCTCTTGAAGAATGGGATGCACGAGAGTCTTCTATGTCTTGCGAGGATAGGTACAACGAACTCTTAAGCCGGATTTTCAATAACGGTGCTGATACTAATCTCTTGACACCTGTTGACCGGCAGATTTCTAAACCAGACTATGATGCTATCAAGGAATTTCACGATATCTGTGTAGAAAACGGCTATGAGGGAGCAATGATTAAAGACCCTAACGCTCCATATAAATTTGGGCGAGGCTGGGAAGTCATGAAATTTAAAGCTTTCCACGATGCTGATGTTTCGGTAACTGGATGGGAAGAGGGCACAGGTAAACACAGGGGGAAGCTTGGCGCGATCAAGGTAGACTATAATGGTGTTACAGTAAAAGTAGGCAGCGGGTTTTCTGATGAACTTAGAGAACAAATCTGGGCCCACCGGGATGATTTTATTGGAAGAATTGTTGAAGTTAGATACCAAGAAGTTACAGAAGACGGATCTCTTAGGTTTCCAACTTTTGTCTGTTTTAGAAATGATAGGTGAAGAATGAAGAGTGAAGTAACAAATGAAAACTGGGTTAATGATTATAGCCAAGCCTTGAATGCTTTATGTGGAGAATATCCTGCTTATCTTGATATGTATTCTCTAAAAGAATGCCAACCAGTTATTTTAAACTCTCTGGTTAAGAAATATTTTTCATCGGCAAAAATCTTTAATATTCTAGGGATGCAAAGAGCGGGAAACCACATAATCAGTCATTGGTTTTTAAACAATAGCAATCTTAGTACAGTCTATATTAATAATGCCACCACTTACCCTGGTTTAGCAGACTCAGTGCGTATTTTTAATTGTACTAATTTTCACGTCAAACATACTGATAGAGTCATGTGTACCTATGAAAATATCGCTGCATCAAAGTTAAATGGCTTAGACTTTCGATATATTATTAGAGATCCCTACAATTGGCTAGCGTCTTGGGTTGGTCACTCTGAGTTTGATGAAGAAACAGTGGAAAACCAAATTGAAACTTACCTTTATAATGCCGAAAATTGCAAAGACTTTATAGTATACAATAAGTGGGTGTCTAGCAGAGATTATAGAGACAAAGTGGCAGATAGTTTTGGATTTATTAATAATGATTTAGAGATAAACCATGTTCCAGATTTTGGTAGTGGAAGCTCTTTTGACAGCCGCGTGTTCGAAGGACGCGGGTCGCAAATGAAATTATTTGAAAGGTGGAAGAGCATGTCTCATAATCCAAAATATAACCTGCTAGTAGAGAAGTATGGTGTGCAGTTTAAAGAAATTAGCGAAGAAATTTGCGGTTTTCCCTCTCCCTTTTAAAAACCAAAATAAACGGGAACTTCTGTGAAATTTGCCTCTCAGTGTGGTATAATATATATGAAAGTTGGGGTTGATCCTAACCATCTAAGCCTGGAGTCATGATGACCTACACTGAACGAGAACTAACCCTCCTTTCTAACACTGATGTTCTGGGCTATGTCCAAGCGCAAAACGCTGAGCGCAATACACAAGCAAAGGCTGAGGGTTGGACGTTCTGGACGACCATGCCAGAAGATCCAGAGTTCTTAGCAGAATATGCAAACGTTTATGAACTCGAACACATGTATGCGGTAGGTACATATTCTGACATTTACAAAGACCACAACAACATTCGTCCCCGTTGGGATTTTCATAAGCTTACTCTCGCAGAGCTAGAGGCAGAAATCAATGCTATTTGTGAAGCTGCGAAGCGTGAAGCTGAAATGGAAGAAAAGTGGGAAAAAGAAGAGCGCGAATATGAAGAACTCTGCGCAGCAGCTAATATTCGAGAAGAAGCTCAGGTGCTTGAAGAAGCAGCCAAGTCCGCAATTAATGAAAAGATCGATATGATGTTTTCAACGCAAGATTCTCTAATGGGATATTACACACGTTACTAGGAGGTGACCATGTCACTAGAAGAAATTTACAACAACGCTAATCTTTCGCCAGAGGAAATCGCTTTGATGCCGAAATACATCGACTCTAGCTACGATTTTTACGATAGCTCAGCGTTTGAAAAGTTGTTCCAATATTTCGCGTTCGATGGTCCTGTGCGGATGCCTTACGGAACTGCAAAAGCTCGAACTGGCGAGCCAGATGTTTGGATCATAGAGTATCTTGAAAACCGTAATTAAAGGAAGTGAGTGTTGACATCTTATGAAAGACATGAATTTTTAACAGAGATTGGATTTAAACCTAACTTAGATGATGACCATTACCCTCCTCGTCTTACCTTCAATGTGTATACTGTTGAAAACGAAGACCAAATGCTCAAAGCAAAGTTTGTTTGGAGAAATGTTTTAGAAGATCATTTTGACGGTTGGATTCAAGAGTTTTCGATGAAAGAAACTCAAGAAGCGCAGGGTTGCTTGGGGTTAATTCGATTTGATTGGCGAGATTTATGATCAAAAGAAAGGGAGAATATGTTTGGTAAAAAATATGAAACACTTAAGTGTGCAGATGGATTTTCTATGTCAGTCCAGGGTAACAAGGGTGCTTACTGTGAACCCCGGAACGAAACTGGACCGTATACTAGCGTTGAGGTCGGTTGTCCCAGTGAAACTGATTCTCTCTTGATGCCTTACGCAGAAGATCCTGGTGATCCGACGAAAACAGTTTACGGATGGGTGCCGAGCGCTGTCGTTTTAGAAGTCATCGAAGCTCACGGTGGTTGGGTTGGTGGAGAAATGCCTCCAATGGAAATATCTGATAATAACGGGATTTAGGAAATACGATGAAAAAAGCTATTTGTGGAATCGCATCTTTGGCCAGTGTAACTGTGGTGATATTCTCGTTTTGGTATCTGGTTTTTTCCCCACGTTACTTTTTCTTGAATTCTGTGATGGATTGTATGTTAGAGGTAGGGAGTGATTCTAGAGAAGCTTATGAGTTTTGCTGCGACAGAGTAAAAGAAACTAAAACCCCACGAGGATCTCAATGAAAATTAAAGCATCAAACTCTAAAATTACTGGAATCCCAGACTACTATGAAATTTGCATAAAGTGGAATAAGAAGTACAGGGAGACTGGAAACCCATACTGTAAAAAAATGGCGTACCACTTTGCAAAACTAGCAGACGAATTTGGCCAAGCAAAATTAGAGTTAGAAGGGAGTAAAAATTGATGCATGTCGGAGATTTAGTTGATTTTCATACTGGTGCATGGGTTTTTGAAAACGCGTCAAAAGACTATGCTAATCCTGGTATTATTTTAAAAGAGATGCCTTCTCATAATAATGAGATTAAAGCTTCTAAAAAGTTTGAAGTGTATTGGGCTGACGGCCGCGTAACTATTGAACACGATTGTTATGTTAGACCAGCGAGAGAAAGTAATGAAAGTCGGTGATTTAGTAATGTTTACTGACGATGGTCGTTACGCTAAGTGGTTTTTCGGCAAGTTTGCTGAAGTTGTGCACTACACCCCGATTGGCTGCGACGGAAAAGCTCACTGTAGAGTTAAGTGGCTAGACCCCGTTAAGTACCACGACAGTCACACAACTTGGTCAGATTTTAGCGCAGACAAATTTCAAGTTTGTGAGGAGAATCTGTGAAATTTACCACTCAGTGTGGTATAATAGTACTATAAGGAATAAGGATTGGTCATGGAAACAATTACTCTTACAAACACGCACGCAGTTCTTTGGTCTCCAGACGCATTTGGAGGTCAGACAATGACCAACTATATTCAGCTAGAAGTCCTTAAGCTTCCAAAGAGAAGCGCCAAAGGCAAGACTGGAGCAGACATTGGTTGGGCTGCTCACAAAGACGCAGTTATTACTGAAGACTATCGCAACGCATAAGGAGCGCAGCATGGAAGATTTTTTCTCGCCCGTACTTAGTTACACTCTCCCAAATGGTGAAGAGTATTCAGACGAACTTTACCCACTCACACTTGGTTACACTCTCCCGAACGGTGAAGAGTATTCAGTTGTCATTACTGACGAATATCAGGCTGAAGAAGAATATTCAAAGATGTTCGAGTTGTGTGGACCTGACGTTAAGTTTAGTGTAGACTAATCACAAGGAATTACAATGTCAGATTACGATCCTGAATACCCTATTCTCCGTGAGATGTTAGCATTAAGCATATTCAACAAATTAGAGGAGTGCGGGTTTGAAGAAATTAACTCAGTACGAGGAACCGCAGAGAGAGTCTTTGCCAGGCACATTCCCGATGCAAATATTGTAGTTAATGTTTTTACAACAGTCGTTGGACAAGAAGTTCGTAAAAGCGGAAAAGACGCTATTCGAGTTTGCGCGACCTATAGTGCAAAAGATGGAAGAACTAAGGGAATCGTTAAATCGACTCGAGTACATCGCACCGGAAATATCGAAGAAATTGTTGAGAGGATGTACCAGCGCATGCGAACCACATGGAAAGCTGCTAAGACTGGAGAATGCTGCAATCAGTGTGGCGCCCCCAAGTTTGTAGCAAAAAGTGGGAACAAAGTTTGTGCTGAAATCTGTTGGCTTTCTGATGAAGAAAAAGCCGCAAACAAGAAAACGTTTAAGAAGAGTTTTAGAAATTATCGAAAAGGAAGAAAAAGATATTAGGTTTGTAAATCGCGCGCGCGCGAGTTATAATATAAAGGTATTGAGGCAACTAAAATAAGGAAGGCTAAGCCCAATGTACGAGAAACTATTTTTTAAATCTGGAACATGCTCTAAGTGTGAAGCTCAAGAAATTGTAGTTATGGGAACACAAACCCGCCGTGGATTCGGAGTGTGCTCAAGGTGCGATTCAAAACTTTTTCACAACACAGCAGAATTTCAGAAAAATCGATATATCAAAGGTGGACCGGTAAATCCACGATTCAATAGAGATACAAACCAAAGGAGAAACCATGGTTGAGAAGGGTGATTTAATCGAACTAAAGAATGGCAGCAAAGCTATTGTGACATCTGGGGTATATACCCACCGAAAGATGGAGGCCTATGATTATGAAATGGAATCTCATGGCATGGGTGACCTTGCTGGTATATACTGTTCAGCTTTCAATGTAGTTTTTCCAGAAACAGGTAATGCTCAGAGAATTATTTGCGGGGACACAATTTTTAAAAAGATTTCTAATGCAGAGGAGCTATCATGAAAAAAGTGTTATTGCTCCACGGAAAAGAATCTCAGCCAGGGGGCACTAAAGCAGAGGCTATTAAAAATGCAGGCTTTGAACTGATCAATCCAGATCTTCGAACAGGCTGGGATGAAGCAGTTCAAATTGCGCAAGATGCAGTTGATACTCATAACCCAGATGTCGTAGTTGGCTCTTCAAGGGGCGGTGCCATTGCAGTTAATATTGATACTAATGGAGCACCACGAGTGTTAATCGCTCCGGCTTGGAATATGTTTGGCGGAGCAGATACAGTTCCCGCCAACACAGTAATACTTCACGCCGAAGTAGACGATATTGTACCATTTGAAGATAGCGTAGATTTAGCAAACAGGACAGGAGCGAAGCTGGTTTCTGTCGGGGAAGACCATAGAATGAGCGACAGCGAAGCTCTTAACATGATGGTGAGTTACCTATGAAGAAGTACGTTAAATACGGAGCTAATATAGAGTTCATTGCAACTTATATATTCAACAATCCTGGCTGCACTAGCACCGAAGTTCGTAGAGCTCTTACAGAAAATAATGGAAGAGTTTGGACCAATGGAACTGAGATGAGAGGCCAATACACAGCTTATTTTTGTACTGGTTGGATTGGTGGTTCTAGCTGGCCAAGGAATCCCTGTGGTAGATATTGGCATAGAATGAAAAGACCCGATGGAAAAAATGGACACTTGCTGACTACTGAAGGGCTATCTAAAGTCACAGTATAAACAAAATTCAAAGAGCGGCCCTTGGTGGCCGCTTTTTTTGCGTTCTTGTTTTAAATTTATAGATTTATGGTAATAATTAAATACGAGTGAACAACTCAAGATAGTTGAATAATAGAGTGGGATAGTTTAGATTCTGAGCCCACCATCCAATCGGAGAATAAGTAAATGAGAATCACAACTAAATTTCTGTTTTTTAAGTTTAATCAGTCTTTATGCGGTGATTCTTTGATTTTATATAGCAAGGAACACCCTGATGAGAATATCAAAAAGACAACTTAGAAGAATTATTTTAAACGAACTGCAGAGCCAAAGAGCAAGAGACGACGTTTCTGCTGGTTCTGGTAGAGACGACCTAGAAGGCGAGCGCCGACCTGATCTAGAACTAGATGAGACCGATGATGCCGCTGCTGACGATGCTGCTGCCGCTGAAGGTGAACCTTTAGAAGAGCGCCGGCGTCGAATTAATTGCTATAAACTCCGACAAATGATTCGTGAAGAGAAGCAAAAGATCATGATGGAAAATCGTGTTCGAGCTGCTCGAAGACTTAAGAGGAGGCAATAATGAAAACTACAAAACAGCAACTACGAAGAATCATCAAAGAAGAAAAGCGGAAGCTGCTTAAGGAAATGTGGGGGAATGCAGAATCGCAAAGTCCACTGATCCAATTTAGTCAGGCCTGGATTTCTTGCGGTGGCGCCGTACAAGAACAAATGATTACTATTGTTAATGCTTTTATTGAGAATAACCCAGAAGATGCTTATGACGTTAATCCGGCTGCACTCGAAGAAGCACGCTATAAACTGGGTAACGTACTTAATATATTAGCCCAATCTAATCCGGATGCTGAAGAACTTCTTGCAGCAATGGATTGGGCTCAAGAGATTTTTGAAGAAGGCGATGAAGAAGTTGAAGCTGATCGTATGGCAGCTGAAGATGGGTATTAAATGAAAATTACGCGCAGACAATTAAGACGACTCATCAAGGAAGCACTTCTTTTAGAATATGAACAATACGTCGATAAAGACGGAAACATACACGACGATGAGGGTAATGTTACACGTATGGGAAAAGATTTTGGTCGACAATATGGTGGTGATACCTACGGCTCACGTCCTCCATGGGGAAGAGGATCCTACTCACGACCTAAGTCTAAACGAAAAACATCTTATGCGGGATCATCAGCCAACGCAGATAAGATTGCTGCAGTTGAAAAAGCATTAGCCGCAAAATCCAACAACTTTTTATCCTCAATCTTATCCCAGTTACAAAATGGCCGCGGCCTATCTTCAAAACAAAAATCGATAGTTCGAAAGATTTTTGCAAGATCAGATCATGAAGCTGTAGATTTATTTAAATAGAGGAAACACAATGAAAATCACTAGAAAACAACTAAGAAAAATTATATCAGAAGCAAGAAGGGGAAGCGCATCTATAGGTTTCTCCAACTGGGAAGTTAACCGTAATCCAGACTTTGCAAGGTCTTATGGAAAAGACGCAAGAACAATTCGGGATTTTGGATCTAACGCTGATCGAATTAAAGAGTGCGGAGAAGATATGCACTTGTCTGATCTACCAGTAGATTCTGCTCCCGTTTCAGTAGAGCCGGCTTCAGTCGCTCCAATTTCTGAAAACATGGGATCTGAACAAGAAGTAATTGTAGAAATGGAAGTTGCACAACGCTCACTAGAGCAAGTTGTGGAATCTGTTCAAGCTGCTGCTTCGTTGTGTCCTGGGTGTAATGATGGGGTTGCTGCTCAAGCTCCTCTTATCGAGTCTTTGGCTAAACAAGCTGAGGCTCTATTAGAGACTTTAGATGTTCAAATTGCTTTAGTTACAGAAAACGCCGATGTTGGAGAAGAAACTTTAGACGTCGTTGATTTAACGGGATTAGTATAAAATGAAAATCACAAAACGACAACTAAGAAGAATAATCAAGGAAGCACTTCTGACTGAGAAGGCTACTCCAGACGAAATAATGTTTAAAGTAAACTTTGTT
>Ga0209756_1002330_pt1 | contig 16545 bp, 25 predicted proteins | sample ETNvirenome_6_85_FD_184071 | JGI IMG/M metagenome (GOLD analysis project Ga0209756, IMG submission 184071) | Marine viral communities from the Pacific Ocean - ETNP_6_85 (SPAdes) (version 3) | ecosystem: Environmental > Aquatic > Marine > Oceanic | place: Pacific Ocean | collected 2013-06-19
ATTTTCACTTGTGTATTTGATGGTGGGAGAAATCATTAATAAAATAATAAATACAGATTGTATAGGAAGAATTAAAAATGGATAAATCATATTTTGATAAATTCAGAAACATGAAACCTTATTTTAAAATAGAAGAAGGAGAATGGACTTATATAAAAGAAACTTTTTCTAAAGAAGAAATAAAAGAATCCCTTGTTAAAGTTCTTATGGAATATGAACCACCACTTATGGATATCACAGAAAAAGAATGTCTCAAAGATTACCAAAAGTTAAAAGGTGTAAGGTGGAGTGATTTATATATCAAAAAGAAATGGTTTGCTCGTTCAGAGTATGATTGGGATAGAAGTGATAATTTAATAAAGAGATTAAATGTAGGTAATAAATCAAGTAATTATTTTCAACAGAAGAATAGATGGTCAGTTGATGGAACTGTTTCACCAGGACCTATAAGGACATGGCAAACAGAAAAATTTATGTATACTTTGTTAGGTTCTCTATTTACACTAAAAGTACCTAAAGTAGACAAATCTATATTGAGAACTTGTATATCATTAAGAAAATATATTTGTTCTCAATTTAAACCTAATGTGGCTAAAGCAATATATGATAGATATAAATGTAAGAATGTATTAGATTTTAGTGCTGGGTGGGGAGATAGGTTAGCTGGATTTTATGCATCAGATTATGGAGAACTATTTGTAGGGATTGACCCAAGAAAAGAGAATCATCCAATATATGAAAAACAAGCTCAATTTTATAAGAAACATTCAACATTTTTTGAAACAGAAAAAAAATCTGATTTTATATGTCAACCAGCTGAAGATGCGGATTTATCAAAGTATGAGGGAATGATGGATATTGTATTTACATCACCACCTTATTTTAATGTTGAAAGATATTCTCACGATGATACACAATCTTGGGTTAGGTATAAGAATATAGATTTATGGAATAAAAACTTTTTACAAACTGCTGTAAATAATGTTTGGAAAACACTACGAAGGGGTGGTATATTAATGGTGAATATATCAGATGTAAATGCATCAAGTGGTGGAAAGAAAGATTGGTTAAAGATTTGTGACCCAATGAATGACTATATTAAAACATTTGATGATTCAGAGTATGTAGAATGTTTTGGAATGGAAATGGCAAAAAGACCAAATAGTATAGGTGTCGGAACGGCTGATGGTGATAAAAATAATAATGAAAAGGAAGGTGATACCTTTGGTGAACCTGTATGGGTATGGAAAAAGACTTGACTTATATAGTAAAAAATTCGTATATTATAACAATAGAAATCTTAATAGGAGAAAAATAAGATGCAAAAAAGTAAGTTAGATAAGTTCATTCAAAAATATAATTTGGGTGGAAATGTAAATCAAGTTAAATGGGTAGCAAAAGATAATCGGTTATCTACATCTTTTGTAACACCAGATAAGAGTTTGATGGGTGATGTTATGGTAGATAATTTTACATTTGAAGATGTAGAACTTGGTGTATATACAACAGACCAACTAATCAAATTATTGAATGTATTGGGTGATGATGTTAAATTGAATGTAACAAAGTTTGGTGATAAGTCAGTTTCATTGAAAGCGGAGAATGGTTCGGTTTCATTTGATTACACACTTTCAGATTTGTCAATAATTCCAGATACACCCTCACTTAAAAGACTACCTAATTTTGGAACAAAAATTAAACTTGATACAAAGTTTATTAACACTTTCATTAAAGGTAAAGCAGCATTATCTGAAACAGAAACTTTTACAGTTATTAATAATAATGGTAATGTTGAAATAGTTATTGGTTATTCATCAACAAATACAAATCGTGTTAATATTCCAGTTGAAACTGAAACAAATGATTTAACAGAATCAATTTCGTTTAATGCTAATTTGTTTAGAGATGTGTTAGTCGCTAATAAAGAATGTAGTTCAGCTACACTTGAAGTTTCAAATGATGGTTTGGCTCGTATCAATTTTAAGGTTGATGATTATGATTCTACTTATCATATTGTAGCTACACAAGGTGTAGATTAATGAGTAAATATTATCATGTATCAGAATGTATTAATTGTCATACTGTTCATAGAAAAACTAGTCTTTATAAATTACAAGCACCAAGATTAACTTATTGGTCAAATTCAATTATAGGTTTGTTTTTTCAAATTATTACAAATCGAGTTTATAATTTATTTAGATATAGGAGATTTACAGACTAATGGAAAAACAAAAATGGAAATATATTTTATTAATTAATGAAGGTTCTTATTTTGCCGATACTTTATGGGGATTATTTACAGAATTAATAAAACATCGTGTGTGGCATCTGAAAAGAGGTGATGGTTGGAGAGATTGAAACCCAAACTTGAATTTAAAAGAAAAAATATAATATCTTCTGTAGGATTTTCAATGAAATCTATCGTGTGGAATTATTTTTTGTGGATATTAGGTGGAAAACCAAAAAACTGGAGCATAAATGGAAAATAGTTTATGGGTAGAAAAATATAGACCAAAAGATTTATCAACTTATATTGGTAATGAACATCTTAAAAGTAAAGTAACTATTTATCTTGAAAGTGAAGATGTTCCACATTTGTTATTGTACGGAGTAGCAGGTACAGGTAAGACAACATTAGCTAAAGTTATAGTAGGTAACATTGATTGTGACCATTTGTATATCAATGCTTCTGATGAGAACAATGTAGATAATGTCAGAACAAAGATAAAGAACTTTGCATCATCAATTGGATTCAGGTCATTAAAAGTTGTGATACTTGATGAGGCGGATTTCTTGACACCCAACGCTCAAGCAGCTCTTCGTAATCTTATGGAAACATTTTCAAAACATTGTAGGTTTATCCTTACTTGTAATTATGTAGAGAGAATAATAGACCCAATTCAATCAAGATGTCAACCATATAAGATTGTTCCACCTTCAAGAAAAGAAGTAGCTTTACAATTAAAGAACATATTCGAAACTGAAAATATTCAGTTTAATCTTGATGATTTAGCATTGATAGTAAACGCGGGATATCCTGATATTCGTAGGGTAATCAATTCAGCTCAAAGACAAGTAGTTAATGGTAAGTTAAAAATAGATATAAATTCTGTAATACAAAATGATTATAAAATTCAGTTATTAGATATGTTATGTAGTGGAAATGAGTTTAATGATATACGAAAATTGATAGCAGATAATTCAGTTAATGATTACGCAGAATTATATAGATTGTTATATGATGAAGTAGACACCTATTCAAATGGTAAAGTTGCTGAATGTATATTAGCAATTGCTGAAGGTGAATTTAATGATGTAAATGTTGTAGATAAAGAAATATGTTTCATGTCAACACTAATTAAAATAATGAGGATTATAAAATGAAATTAAAACCAGTAAACGATAAAATCGTTGTAAGAGAAATAAATAAGGAAGAGGAACACATAACTGATTCAGGTTTGATTCTACCAGATACAGCAAATCAAGGTAAATTACTTGAAGGTGAAGTTGTAGCTGCAGGACACGGTATGTATTCAGCTAATGGAACACTTATTCCAGTTGTAGTTGAAGTAGGTGATACAATATTATATAACAAACATGCACAAGTTCAAGAATATAAATTAAATGGCGAAGATGTTATTATAATGAGTCAAAATGAAGTATTATCAGTTTTATATAAGGATGATTAAATGAAAAGATTTAGAGTAGAAAATAAATATACTTACCAGATGGTAACAATTACATTACATCAACCACCCTATGAAGATGAAAATATTCTGAATAAGACTGGATGGAAACCAAAAGATGTAACAATAAAAGAAGTAACACCGAAGGAGATAAAATAATGACAACAATTAAAGGTGATTTTGGTGGTCAAGCACCACAACAACAAGAAATAGATATGTCAAAAACAACTGAAATTAAATGTGAAATATGTATGAATGATACATTTGAACAGACTATCTTATTAAGAAAACTATCAGCATTAGTTTCACCAACAAGTCAAGAAACTATTGTCCCAATGGCAGTATTTGCTTGTAAAAAATGTGATCATGTAAATAGTGAATTTAGACATAGTGAATTAGATATATAAATGCCTTTCTATACTTTCAAATGTCCACTATGTGAATGTGAGAAAGAAGTTTTACAAAGTATGAACTCTGCCAAACCTGTATGTGAAAAATGTGCTAAAGATAGTTGTAGTAAAACTCTCATAGAGATGGAAAGAGTATTTAAAGTTAATGCTAAACCACACTCAAAAGATGGTTCGTGGGATTTTAAAAAGGGTAAACCATGACAATTATAGATTGGATGAACCAGTTATTGGTTCATAAGAAACATTGGAATGAATTTACCGAAGACGAACAGAAGAAATTCAGTCCATTTATAATCAATCGCTGGTTATCAATGGATAAAGAGTTTATTGAAATTGTAAATTATTTTCAAAAATATGCCATAGGAACATTAGAACCACGAGAGGTTTATAAGTGGTATTGTGATATTCTACCAAAAGGTAAAAGATTTAACAAATATATTAAAGGTAAAAAATCAAAAAAATATAACGATTGGTTAGTAAATTTTTTGTGTAAACATTTTCAATGTAGTAAATTACAAGTGATGGAATATATTGATATAATCGATAAACAAGAATTAAAAGACATATTAGAAATGTATGGAACAGATAAAAAACAAATAAAGAAGGTATTAAAATGAGTAGAGAAGAAAAAATAATAAAAGAAGCTTCGAAGAAAAAAGAATATCGTGTTGAAGATTTTGGTGATATAATAGCGGTAGATAAGAATGGAAATCCATTAGCCGCATTTCGAAGTAATGATAAAACTAAACGAGATTTATATAAAAATGGTATGACAAAAAAACCTGATGCAATTTCGTATATTGAAGAACATTATCCAGAAACAACAAAAGAGTTTCAGAGAATACAATTTGAACAATGGCATACATTCTGTAAAAAACAAATGGATTATGGTCCAAGTAATATTTCTATGGGAACTGGTGTAGGTGAGGCTGTCAATAAGAAATTAGCTACAACAGGATTAGTAGTTAGAATAAATGATAAAGTTCAAAGATTGTTAAATCTTGTAGTAACACACAATAGAGATGCACAGAATGAACCTGTTGAAGATGCATTCAAAGATTTATCAGTATATGGAATCATAGCACAGATAGTTAAAAATGGTAAGTGGGGAATATAATTGAATAGAATTTCATATTCACAATTATCAATGTTTTCAGATTGTCCACAACGATGGAAACTGAATTACATAGACGATAAAAGAATATCAGAACCAAGTATTCATTTATTATTTGGTACAGCGATGCATGAAGTATTACAAAGTTATCTTGAAATTATGTATTTTGATACGGTTAAAAATGCCAATCTTTTAAATCTCGAAAAGATGTTACAAGAAACAATGATTAAGGTATTCAACAGAGACAAAGAAGTATATGGAAAAGACCCTTGTACTAAAGAACAATTACAAGAGTTCTTTCAAGATGGTTGTGACATAATTGATTTCTTCAAGAAAAGACGAGGTGAATATTTCAGTAAAAAAGGTTATGAGTTAATAGGTTGTGAAGTTCCAGTAGAGACAGATTTACAGAAAAATTTAAAATGGGTTGGTTATCTTGATATTGTCATAAAAGATACAATTAGTGATACGATTAAAATATACGATATAAAAACATCTACAAAAGGTTGGAATAAGTGGATGAAAGCTGATGAGAATAAAACACAACAATTATTGTTATATAAACAATTTTATTCAAAGATGTATAATCATCCAATAGATAAGATAGAAGTAGAGTATTTCATAGTAAAAAGAAAACTATATGAAAATGTTGATTGGCCACAGAGACGAGTTCAAAAGTTTTCACCAGCAAGTGGAACTGTATCAATGAACAAGGTGGCAAGGAAACTTTCAAAGTTTATTACTGAAGGTTTTAATGAAGATGGTAGTCATACTACAAATGTATTATTACCAACACCAAGTAAAAAGGCTTGTAGATGGTGCGAGTTTAATCAAACAGAATATTGTAGTGAGGGTGTTAGATGATAAGATATTTTTCATTAAGAATGAAATTAGATGATATCATTAAAGATAAAGATTTTGAACAAAAAGTCTTGGAAAATATAAGATATTGTCGTAAATTAGTAGGTAAACAATTTAGAGTAATATTTTGGAACGAAAACCTATCAGAAAAAGAATGTAAAGATTTTGTGAAAAAAAATGAACATTTGTTATTTGAAATAACTACAAAAATTACTAAAAGGTTTGATACTACTTGGTTTTTGATAGAAAGTGATGGTGATAAAAGTAGTTGGAGATATAAACATAATGGTAATATTTTGGAAGGAATTGCTTCCTATATAAAAATGATGAAACATATGAATAAAAGAGAAGGATTAAAGTGAAAGTAGCTATTGTAGGTAGTAGAAGATACGAAAATAAAAAGAAGATAAAGGATTTCATATTCAAAATTAAAAATGAATATGGTACAGATACTATAATAGTTAGTGGTGGTTGTAAACAAGGTGCTGATAAATATGCTAAGAAATATGCATTAGAATTAGGATTACAATATGAAGAATATCCACCATTCCATGAAGTACATAATTTATATTGTCCATTACCATCATCAAGATATGGAAAACCTTATAGTGTGAAATACTTTTTTGCACGGAATAAGATAATAGCCGGTACATCAAATTTTGTAGTAGGATTTATTCCAGAAGGAGTTGAAGCAAGGGGAACAATGAATACAATACAATATGCAGAAAAATTTGATAAAAAAACAATAATAATTAATTAGTTTTTTTTGTTTTATATATATTTATATATGAATATATATGGAGAATGGTTATGAAAGACACCAAACTTACTTCGGTAAAGATTTTAGAAAGTTTGTATAGTAGATTTAAATTAGCTACAGTAAATACAAAAATGACATTACAAAAACTAACAAATAGGTCAATAGATATGTATCTTGAAGACGAAGATTTTAGAGAAAAAATAGAAACAAATCAACATTTAATTGAAAGTGGAAGTAATTTTTAATTAAAAGAATTAAAAGGAAAAGGTTATGACTAAAAAGAAGAAGATTCTTCTCCTATCAGATGATTTAAGAATGCATTCTGGTATAGCTACTCAATCAAAAGAATTTGTCATGGGAACAATCGATAAATATGATTGGGTACAAATTGGTGGGGCTATAAAACATCCAGAAGAAGGTAAGATTGTCGATATGTCAGATGCTGTAAAAAAGGATTATAAAATTAAAGATGCATATCTTAAATTATATCCAATAAGTGGTTATGGAAATCCAGATTTATTAAGACAAATAATACAAATAGAAAAACCAGATGCTATAATACACTTTACAGACCCAAGATTTTGGGTGTGGTTATATCAAATGGAACACGAAGTAAGACAAAATATTCCTATTCTGTATTATAATATATGGGATGACTTACCAGACCCACATTATAATAGAGATTTTTATAGAAGTTCAGATGTATTATTAGGTATATCAAAACAAACTTATGGTATTAATAAACGATTATTAGAAAAATATGATTACGAAGACTGGCAAATTCAATACGCCCCACATGGAATTGCGGATAAAAGAATGTTTAAAGTTGATAAGGATGATTCCAAATTTAAAGAATTTGAAGTTGCATATGATTTAGACAAATACAAATATAAGATTTTATATTTAAATAGAAATATTCGTAGAAAAAATCCAGGTGATGTAGCATTAGCATATAAACATATGATGGACAAACTTACACCAGAACAAAGAAAAGAATGTGTATTAGTTTGGCATTCAGCACCAGTAGATGATAATGGAACTGATATGAAAGCTGTTCGTGAAGCATTACTTCCTGATTATCCAGTTATTTGGACATATGATAAAGGAGGTGCTATGAATGATGAACAAATGAATTATCTTTATAATTCAGTTGATGTTTATATTAACCTTGCATCAAACGAGGGATTTGGTTTAGGTTCACTTGAAGCGCTTACGGTTGGAACGCCTATAGTAGTTAATGTAACTGGTGGATTACAAGACCAATGTGGATTTAAAAAAGAAGATGGTTCATATCTTACATCAGATGATTATGTTGAATTGGGTTCTAATCATAGAGGAACTTATAAAGAACATGGAGAATGGGTTAAACCTGTGTTTCCAACTAATATATCTTTGTGTGGTTCACCACAAACACCATATATTTTTGATGACAGGTGTTCATATGAAGATGCTGGTGAAGCACTTTTGGAATGGTATAATGTAGGTACTGAAGAAAGAGAAATAAAAGGTGAAGTTGGGAGACAATGGGTGTTAGGTGATGATGCGAGAATGACCGGAAAACATTTATCAAAAATATTTACTAATACAATAGAAACTACATTTCAAAAATGGAAACCAAGAAAAAAATATACATTGGAGGTTGTGTAAATGAAAAAATTAATGTTAATATGTGCACCCGTATCATCAAGGAGTGGTTATGGTGACCATGCGAGAGATTTAGTTTGGTCTTTTTTAGAAAATGATAGATTTGATATAAAAATTATGGATGTTCGTTGGGGTGATTGTCCACGAAATGCATTAGATGAAAATAATGAGAATGATAAGAGGATTTTAGATTGTATAACAACAAATCCAAATGAAGAAATAAAACAACAACCTGATATATATGTTGACATCAGAATACCACAAGAATTTCAAACATTAGGTAAATTTAATATTGGAATAACTGCTGGAATTGAAACAAGTGTAGTTTCTCAAGTTTGGATGGATGGTGTCAATAAAATGGATTTAAATATTGTTCCATCAGAACACTCTAAAAATGGATTTGCAAAAACAATTTTTGATAAAGTTGATAATAATACAAAACAAAAAATTGGTGAATTAAAACTTGAAAAACCAATGGAAGTTGTATTTGAAGGTGTTGATGAAGATATTTACAAACCATTAACCAAAGATGAAATAGATTCAGATTTCTTTGATATGTTAAATGAAAAAGTACCTGAAAAGTTTGCTTTTCTATTTGTAGGACAATGGATAAAGGGTGGTTTTGGTGAAGATAGAAAAGATATTTTTAGATTAATAAAAACATTTTATTCATCATTTGCAAATATGAAAAAACAACCAGCCCTTATATTAAAAACAAGTGGAGCTAGTTTTTCTATAATGGATAAGGAAGAAACATTAAGAAAGATTCATTCCATTAAATCAATGTTTCCTGCTGACATAAAGTTACCAAATATTTATTTATTACATGGAGATTTATCCAAAGAAGAAATGAATTATCTTTATAATCACCCAAAAGTAAAATGTATGGTTTCATTTACTCACGGAGAAGGATTCGGAAGACCTTTACTTGAAGCTACAATGACAGGACTACCAGTTATGGCGACAAATTGGAGCGGTCAACTTGATTTCCTCGATTCAGATAAATCTCTTTTATTAGGTGGTACTCTGAATAAAGTTCCAGAATCAGCTGTTTGGGAAAATATAATTATTCCTGAAAGTCAATGGTTTACTGTAGATGAAGGTCAAGCACATCAAGTACTTAATTATACATATAATAATATTTGGGATGTAAAAAAGAGAGCAGAATCATTAATGAGAATAAATAGAGAAAAATTCAAATTAAGTGATATGACAGAAAAACTTAATAAAATTATTGATGGTTATACAAAAGATTTACCTACAAATGTTCCAATAAATTTACCAAAATTAAAGAAGGTAGAACCATCAAAAATTAAATTACCAAAATTAAAGAAAGTAGGAGTAAGTGTATGAACAATATAGTTAGTAATTGTCCTTTATGTAACGAACACGGTCTACACATAACTGGAAAGGATACAGATAAAATTATGCAATGTTTAAGTTGTGGATATGTAAGTGCAGAAAAATTTGTTAGTGATGATGATACTGACAAAAATCCATCATATATAGAATTACCAGAAGATATGAAGAAATGGTCTAAAAAAAGTGGAAATAGATTTTGGATTCCAACAATGATAACTTTACCTTTTGGTATGTTATATCCTCAAAATAATGCAGAAGATGTTATGGAATGGGTATTAGCAAAGATGATTGAAATACCAAAAGAAGATATTGAAAATTATCCAAGAGAAGATGGTAATGGATATTATACAAAAAGATTTGATAATGAAAATATATTAAAATTTGATACTTTTTTAGAAGGTATGGCATTTCTAAATGAGACAGCAAAAGAAGAAGGTGTTACTACAGGTGATATAAAAGTAGAAAAAGATAATGGCAAGACAACATAAGATAAGTCACAAAAGAAGGATTCTATACGAACAAACTCTTCAAGAGAATTACTTGTTACCAGGTATGATTGTTACTTTCAATTATGATAAACCTGATGTTTATGACAGACGCCCTTTATTATTTTTTATGTATAAAGAGAAATCGAATATTCACGGAATAAATCTTAATTATTTACACGAAAGTAGAGTTCAGAAACTTTTTAAACTTGGACAATCCTTAACACCAGTTTGGGAAGAAAATTTATTAGGACTAAGACTTCCATATACAAGATTACAATTAAGTAATCCAAGAGCAGTTACATCAGTCGATTCGAAATTATTATATAGAACTGTAATGCCGAGAGACATTTGGTATCAACGAGCTTATAGAACATATAGTTTAGGTACTGCAAGTGCAATGAAGGTAGTAAATTATAAACTTGATGTGATAAGTGAAAAAGTAGGAAGAAGAGCTTCAGAGACAGTTTCCAAAAGAAAAAATATAAAACAAGAACTTGGAGATAATGAGGAGATACAGGGTGAAGATTAGTTATTCGATGTTAACACATAATGAAACAGATTCATTACAGGAGTTATTAGATTTTTTAGTTATACATAAAGATGATGAAGATGAGATAGTAATACTTGATGATTATTCAGATGATAAAAAAACAATTGAAATACTTGATACATATGTATCAGTATATGATATCAAATTTGAACAAAGACATTTGTTAAAAGATTACGCTGGACAAAAAAATCACTTGTCTCATATGTGTAAAGGTGACTATATTATTAATATAGATGCTGATGAAATGCCTAATAAAAATTTAATACAAAATATCAAAATGATATTAGAAGCAAATCCAACAATAGATTTATTTTGGATACCAAGAGTTAACACGGTAGATGGTATTACAAAAGAGCATATTGATAAATGGGGTTGGCGTGTTGACGATAGTGGATGGGTTAACTTTCCAGATTATCAAGGTAGAATTTGGAGAAACAGACCAAATATAAGATGGGAAAGACCAGTACACGAGATACTTACAGGTTATAAAGAACATACATTTCTTCCAGCAGAAGAAGATTTTTGTTATTATCATCCAAAAAGTATTGACAAACAGGAGAAACAGAATAAATTTTATGAAAATATTTAATGGAGAATAATGAAAATAATATATAAACCATGGGGTAAAGAAGTATGGTTAGAATTAAATGATAAGTACTGTTACAAAAGAATTTATATTAATGCTGGAACAAAAACAAGTTATCAATATCACGAACAAAAATTAGAAACCAATTATATTATTGATGGAACTGCTGAAGTTTGGTTAGAAAATGATGAAGGTGTCGTAGAAAAGAAAATGATGAAGACCGGTGATTTCTTTACTGTTGAACCACCGAAAAAACATAGAGTTATAGCCGTAACAGATATTATTTTACAAGAAGTATCTACACCTGAAGTAGATGATGTTATCAGAATTTCAGATGATTCTGGTAGAGGTGATGGAAAAATACAACACGAACATATGAAACCGGCATTATGTATATTGGCTGCTGGGTTGGGAAGTAGATTAGAAAATTTATCTGAACATATTAATAAAGGATTATTACCATTAGATAATAAGGCTATCATATCTCATATGATAGATAAGACACCAAAAGAATATGAGATAGTTATTGCTCTTGGATACAAAGGTGATATGGTGAAAGAATATTGTGAAGCAGCCCACCCAGATAGAGTATTTAAATTTGTTGAGGTAGATAAATATGAGGGAGAAGGAACAGGACCTGCATACTCTATAAATAAATGTAAAGAACATTTACAAAAACCATTTATTTGGGTAACCGCAGATACAATCATTTCAGATAATTTACCTAAATTAGATACTAATTGGTTAGGAGTTTATCCAACAGGTATCCCTGAATTATATGCTACAGTTGATATTGATGATGATGACATTATTAGTTTAAAAAATAAAGATAAAAAAGGTTATTCTAATGCATTTATTGGTTTGGCCGGTGTTTATGATTATGAAACATTTTGGAATGAACTTGATGTATGTGGTGGTGAAATTATAAGTGCGTATTATAATATAAATAATTATTCGGATATGAAAGCTAAAAAGTTTGATTGGTATGATGTTGGAACTATTGATAATTATTTAAAAGCTAAAAAGTTATTTGAAAAATCCATACAATATTCTATACCAAAAGTTAATGGGGAATTTTTATATAAAGTTAATAATAAGTTCATAAAATTATCATCAGATAAATCTTTTATTGATGGTAGAATAAAAAGAACTATTGATTTGGATAATTTAGTTCCAGAATTAATTGATTGTGGAGATAATTTATATTCATACAATTGGGTTGATGGTGATACACTTTATAATTATGATAATTTATATAATTATGATAATTTAAAAACTTGGAAAGATTTTTTATCATTTGCAAATGAAAATCTATGGAAAGAGATTCGTGTTGATGATGGTTTTATTGAATTATGTCAAGAATTTTATTTTGATAAAACAATGAACAGATTAGGATTATTTTTAAGTGAAAGAGATACATCATTTAGAGGAAAACATATTATAAATGGTGTTGAAACAGATGGCATTGATAATTTATTAAATGATTTTAATTGGGGTAAGATATATGATGGAATACCTACCAAACTATTTCACGGTGATTTACAATTTGACAATGTAATATATGGAACTGACAATAATTTCTATCTATTAGATTGGAGACAAGATTTTGCTGGAAGTAATGTTGGTGATGTCTATTATGATTTAGCTAAAATGTATGGTGGAATTTTGATGTCTTATAAATTAATGAAAGATGATGGAAATTTTTCTTGTTTTATTGATGAAAATGTTGTAAATTATAATTATAAATCAGAAGATATGTTGGATAAGTTTAAACCAATATATGAAAAATGGATTATAGAAAATAATTATGATTTGGATAAAGTTAAATTGATAACAGCTTTGATATTTTTAAATATGGCACCATTACACGAAAAAGAATTTGGTAATTTATTATTCTTTAAATCAAGACAAATGTTACAAGAAATAAATGATAAATAAAGATACACAAATATATTGTTCTTTTTCATCGAATCCAGGTAATAATGGATGTATGTTTTTTAATGATGCATTTAAAAAAAATGATATAAATGCTATTTATAAATCATTTTATTCCAATAATATTTATGAATCTGTTAAAGCTGTAAAGTCATTAGGTATAAAAGGATTCGCTGTTAGTATGCCATTTAAAATAGATATTTTAGATTATGTAGATGAACTTGATGATGCTGTTACTACTATTGGTTCTACTAATACAATAGTTAATAATGATGGGTGGTTAAAAGCATATAATACAGATTATCTTGGAGTTATGGAATATTTAAAAACATTTAGTGTTAACCATCTTTATATTTTAGGAAATGGTGGGTTTAGTAAAGCTATACAATATGCTTGTAGATTATTGGAAATAAATTATACTATAATTACAAGAGGTAGTTGGAATTTAATTGATGATTTACAAAATGAAATATTATTTAATGCTACACCAATTGATGTAACATCTACTAATAATAAAATTATTGATGGAAGACCATCTACAGCTACAGGTAAAATAATTGCGTTAGAACAAGCTAAAAGTCAATTTAAAATTTATACAGGAATAGGTTATGAATAACATCAAATTTTATGTAGGTCCTATGAGTAAAAATGTTGTGGATTCTATAATAGAATTTACAGAAGAAACTGGTAATAAGATTGGATTTATACCATCAAGAAGACAAGTAGAATACAATGGTGGTTATGTCAACAATTGGACTACAGAAGAATTTTCTAAATATGTTAATGGTAGAGTTCCAATTGAAAGAGACCACGGTGGAGCTGGTCAAGGTTATATAGATGATGATGGTTATAAATCCTTTCAATATGATACAGACAACTTTGATATTATCCATATAGACCCATGGAAAAAATATACAAATTTTCATCACGGCTTAGATGAAACATTACAAGTGATGAATCATATTTATGACATAAATCCAAAAGTTTTATTTGAAGTTGGTACAGAAGAAGCGATTAGAAAGTTTACACCAGATGAATTAGACGAATTATTAGCAGCTGTATCAGAATTTGATTTCTTTGATAATGTTAAATACGCCGTTGTCCAATCAGGTGTAGGTATTGATTTAGGTAAAAGGATTAATACAGGAAAATATGATGAAGCTAGGTTAAGTGAGTTTATTGATGTATGTAAGTATTGGAGTGTATTAAGTAAAGAACATAATGGTGATTATTTAACAAATCAAGAAATCAAAGATAAATTTAATATTGGTTTAGACGCTCTAAACATAGCACCTGAATTTGGCCAATTAGAAACTTTGTGTTATTTAGATGAGATGGGTGATGACATAGAAGATTATTATGATATTTGTTATAAATCAAAAAGGTGGGAAAAATGGGTTAGTGAAGATTTTATACCTCAAGAAAATAAAAAAGAATTAATTAAAATTTGTGGTCATTATGTTTTATCAGATAAAAAGTTTTTGGATATAAAACCTAATATTGATGATAAAATAAAAGATACTATTAAAAATAAATTAAAGGATTTGTTTAGTGAATAGTAAACCAAAAACAATAATATGTGATATTGATGGAGTTTTACTCAGACATAGAAATAAGGGTGTATCAATACAATTAAAAAAAGCTAAACCATTAAATGGAACTCTTGAAAAAATAAATGAATGGGATGCTAAAGGTTATAATATTATTTTGATAACTGGTAGAAGAGAAAGTCAACGACACGAGACAGAAGAACAACTAAGTTACTATGGTATATTTTATGACCAATTGGTAATGGGAGTTGGTGGTGGTGATAGAATTGTTATCAATGATAGAAAACCAAATAGTGATAGAGATACAGCTTATGCTGTTAATTTAGATAGAAATAATGGGATAGGTGATGTTGAATTATAGTACCATCATTCGTAATTATAGTTTATTAGATAGTAATTCCGAATTAGAACATTTACATACTTTTAAACAAGTTCCTGCTTCAATGGCATGTACCAAACAAAAAATTACTGAAGATATGTCAATGAATCAAATATGGAACATATGTAAGAATACTGGATTAGTTCAGTTGGGTGAATTATTCCCATTAGACATAGTTTATAAATTTCCACACAACGATGGGATTGGTAAGGTTTGGGAGAATCACGATAAAGCATTAGCTAACTTTATTGAAACAACAGATGCTAAAAAAGTATTAGAAATAGGTTCAGGTGCAGGTAGATTGGGTAAATTACATTTATCTAATAATGATAATAACCATTGGACTGCTCTTGAACCAAATCATACTTATGAAGAAGTTATTATGGATAATTTTATACATTTAAGAGATTGGTTTGATGAAAATTATATTATTGATAAAGAGTATGATGCTGTAATTCACTCACATGTTCTTGAACATACTTATAATCCAGTATCTTTTTTAAAGACAATACATAAACAAATAAATGAAGATACATTACATATATTTAGTATTCCAAACTTATATCATTACATAGAAAATAAATTTACAAATGGATTGAATTTTGAACACACCATATTTTTGACAGAAGATATACTTGATACACTATTAATTCGAATTGGATTTAAAACAATTAAAAAACATTATCATAAAGAATTACCTTGTATATTTTATGCTTGTAAAAAGGTTGAACCAAAAGATATAAATTATTCTAAATCTATATATGAAAAAAATAAAAAAGTATTTTTAGATTTTGTAAATTATTATAGAGATGAAGTTGATGAGTTAAATAAAAAGATAGATGATTACGATGGTGATATATTTTTGTTCGGTGCACATATATTTTCACAATTTTTAATATTCAATGGATTAAATACTGACAGAATAAAATTGATTTTAGATAATAGTGAAATGAAACAAGGTAATAGACTTTATGGCACTAACTTTATGGTGGAGTCACCAAAAATATTAGAAGACTATAATGATGTAGCGGTTATCCTAAAAACAGCTACTTACAATAAAGAAATTAAAGAGGACATATTAACGAACATAAATGACAAAGTTACATTTTGGGAATAATATATGAAAAATAAATTTAAAATAATATGTCCTTCTTACAATAATGAACATTGGGTTGAAACTCATATCGAAAGTATTTTAGAACAGACATATGATAATTATG
>Ga0209756_1002333_pt1 | contig 16529 bp, 19 predicted proteins | sample ETNvirenome_6_85_FD_184071 | JGI IMG/M metagenome (GOLD analysis project Ga0209756, IMG submission 184071) | Marine viral communities from the Pacific Ocean - ETNP_6_85 (SPAdes) (version 3) | ecosystem: Environmental > Aquatic > Marine > Oceanic | place: Pacific Ocean | collected 2013-06-19
CAGGTCGGTTACAATTATTTCATCCTTTTTTTCTTTCTTAAAGTACGCGCATCCGGACAACAGCAGAAAGAAGATGAAAAAGTAAAAAATGATTAAAATCCCGGGTACAAATACCCGGGTCATTCCCTTAAGACCCGATATAAGGCCTCCTATGGCCTTTTTTATTTGGCTTAAAACAGTCTTTTCTTTTCCTGGGTCCCAAACGTCCATCATTTGTCTTTTTCAGGCTCTTCGGGGTTATTTAAGAAATCATCACACAATTGAATCGCTCCGACAAGACCATTCAACTGCGCCTGCATGTTTGCGATCGCGGTTTTGCCCTCATCCATTTTATCCTTAAGAGTATTGTGCTGCTTTATCAATTCTTCTTTTTTCTTTTTTATATATTCTGGTTTCATTACTTCCTCCTTATTCTTAATCCCAGACGAGCGCGTCTGCGATTTTTTCTCTTATTGGATCCGACCTTGCGCCTTCCCTTGTGTTTCTTTCTCTTTAAGTCCGCCTTACTCATCTTCACCAGGTCCCACGTACTTCTCTTTATACTTCTCAGAAATTTCATTAGAGCATACAGGACCGCATAAAAAGTTATTTTCATATTTAAGAAAAGGATACCACGATTTAGAGAACGAATAGTTCCATTCATTGCCGTCAAACCATTCATCACAGTTGAAACACTTGAATTCAGGCGCCGTGCCTCCCTTAGGGCCAGGCCTGACTCTCTTCGGATCATAGTCAACTCCCTTCTCATACGCCACAGAGACCCTCGCATTCATCGGAGAATTCATCATCAAAGGTTTTAAACAGGTCCTTCTGCTTTGGTGGTTCCAGAAAATTCATGCTTCGCAATGGCACAGCCTTCTTGTGTAAAAACAATTCAGCTGTTGTATTCTTCAGTCCATGTCTTATGGCATCATCAACTTCACACGCATCCTCCCAGTCCTTGGGATAATTCTTCTGCATGTTTTTCCACTGGTCATTGTGATGATAAGGACATCCTATGCACGAGGACTTGCCTGGCATAGGATGTTTTTTAATGTCACGGTACCACTGTAAGCAGTCCGCTCTCGACATCTTCATTTCGATCAATGGCCAACGGGATTCCAACCATGGAAGCCTTGCTTTTTTCATTCTCATTGCTTCATCTGTGGATATGCCGATCCATTGTTCGACGATTGTTCCTTTCTTGACTCGGTGTCGTGGTTTGATGCCGAGTAACTCCCTCATCTTTTTCTGGATGGGGATAACTTTATAATCATGTGTGCACTGCCTGTAGAGCATTCCAACCTTTCCACCAGGTCGCGCCGCGAATAACGGAGGATTTGGCACCCTTCCTGCGAAAGATTTCCATTCCTCATTCCCCCCTTTAATGGGGTTGGCCGCACGAATAAGATCCTCTCTTAAATTGCTTCTTTCCACCGTGTAGATTGGGCAAATCGTGATGGCTTTCTTGAGATACTCCACGTGCTCGTAGACGAAGGATGGTTCCCATCCAGTGTCAGCGAATATCATGCAGTCAGGCTTGTGTTTCGTCAGTCCTTCTTGCGCCATGAGTGCCAGACAGGATGACTGAACCCCTGCTCCGAGCGAAAGTACGCGCATTGCTGGCTCTTTTTCGTTTCCTTCCTCGTCCTTGTAGACTGGCTCATGCGTTGCCGCAACCGCCGCCATGTTGTTGAGCTTCTTGCGGTCAACTTTGTGAGACATCTCTTCCAAAAGTTTTCTTCTCTCATACTCCATCTGCTCCTGATTTATTGCAAATCCTGGTTTAGTGGGGCTATTAGTGTAGCCTTTCTTCTTTTTTCCCTGTTCCCTGTAGCCTACTCTTCTATTCATTATTTCTTCCTATATTATATACCATTTTATGCCTTAAATCAATCATTTTGCGTGACCCCAACTTTGGTCAACTTTATACTCCACTTTGGAAGGAACTTCAAGCGCTACGCAGGTCTCCATAATTTCCTTGATTTTTTCTCCCTCTTTTCTATCCTTGACACTGCAGTTAAGTTCATCGTGAACCTGTATGAGAGGGACAATCCCCAATTCCTCATGCACATCAACCATGGCTTTCTTGGTTTGGTCTGCCGCGGAACCTTGAATCAACCTGTTAAGGGCTTTATAGGTTCCGGCCCTCTTTACTGTGGTGTACTCTGCTTCCGCCTGTTTTAGTGGCAAAGCTTTATGAAATTCCCTGGTGAACCATGAAGGTTCATAGAGATCAAATCTGCATTTCCTACCCAGGAGTGTCCTAATGGTACCCACGGCACTGGCTCTGTTCATCACGTCTTCCAGCATTCCCTGCATGAAAGGAACCTTGATTCTAAATTCTTTTAAAATATTCTTTGCTTCCAATGGTGTGATGTCCAAATCAACGGCCATCTTCTTGTATCCCATTCCGTACATAACCCCCAGACCTATGGTCTTCGCCAGTTTTCTTGGGATGTCAGCCATGTCAGCGGTCTGCTGATGAAAGTCCAAGTCTTTTTCCTTATAGGCTTGTTGAACTTCATGTGCTCCGTCGTTCTTATTAAGAACAGCAAAATGCGTAAGGAGCCTAGGTTCCTGCTGGGAATAGTCGGCTGAAAGCCACTCCTCTCCTTCTTCTGGTATGAAAATCTTTCTTATTTCTACACCCATTTCTCCTCTTATAGGAATCTGTTGCAGGTTAGGACAATACATGGAAAATCTTCCTGTGACTGTTCCTCCTGTATCACTCCTTATCTGGTTTATATGGGCATGTATTCTGTCATTGTGTATGTATTTTGCGATTCCATCTATGAATGTTCCTTGCAACTTATTAAATACTCTTGCTTTTGTAATGAGTCTAGGAAGTTCATGCGCATGTGTTTCCAGGAATGTCTGAGTAAAGCTGGGAGCGTTCGTCTTCTCCGTCATAGGATATTCCAGGTTAAGTGTGTCAAACGCCTTCGCAACTGACCTAGCTGACCACAGATCCACATAAAATCCTGTTAGATCTTTCACTCTCTTTAAAATTTTTTTCTCTTTGTTTTTAAGCTTGCTCTTTAAAGTAAAGGCTTTTGTCATATCGACTCTTACGCCTTTCCTAGTCATATTGAATATGACATTGATAAGTCGGCATTCTATGTCGTATATACCTTGAAGAGAGTCTTTTTCTATTTCAATCTTTAATCTTTCATGCAATTGTAAAGTTAGCCTAGCATCTGCCTCAGCATATTCCCCTACAAATTGTGCATTCATCTTATACATTTCACTCTTAGGATCCAACCCCAGTTCCGCCGCAGCTTTCTTAAGGGTAGCTTCGTTTTTATATTCTCCTAGATATTGAGATGCTATGCTGTTTAATGCATAAGAAAATCTATTCTCATCAATGAGAGCTGCCGCAATCATTGTATCATGTATGTATCCTTTCACTTCTATTCCTATTCTCCACAGCCACCCAATGTCATACTGCGCATTATGAAACACTTTGTCTATTGAATCGTCTTCACATACAGATTTAATGTATTTTAGGACAGCTTTCTTGTCCATATTTCCACCACCGTCATGATCAATAGGATAATAAGCACTGAATTGACCGTCAGATATGGCAATGCCTATGACTTTGCCTATTCCTCTAGGCCAACCTGGGCCCATTTTCTTCAGATCCGTATCACATGTTTCCAAGTCAATAGCCACTACAGGATGACCCTTCATGGATGGAAATTCAGTAGGGTGAACCCACTCTGATTTTATGGTATTAGCGAATATGAATTCATTTTGTTTCATTTTTTTCCTCATTAAGTTTTTTGATGTGTTCCCACGTTTCTCTTCCTCTTCTCATTCCTTCATCGTCCGGATACTGATCCTCTAGGAGCAGTTCGGCATAGTGGATAACTTTTTCTATGTCCTGCTTTCCGCCCTTTATGCTGTGCCTGGTGATGTATTTGACGATGTTTCCTTCATACCAGCCAAGCTTGTTCCTGACTATGTAATGACTCGGTTGTATGGCCATTCTCTTATAGTGATCCCCACCTACTTGTTTCTTGTGGGCGCTCATATTTCAAACCCCCCATAACTTTGTGAATCCACGATGTGCAGCTGTCTCTTTGCACGCGTGACTGCCACATAAAAAGCCCTATTAGTGTCATCAGGATTAATTGCCATCTCCTCCTGGTTGGCAGGTGACAGATCCGTTAAAAGCATGACATTATCACATTCACCACCCTTCGCCATGTGAATGGTGCTTAAGCTTATATTAGGTTCGGCAGATAAAGTCGGATTGATTTTTTCTAAGGACTTTATATAGTTGATATTACTGGATCCTATTTTTTCAAATACTTCATCCCAGTGCTCACTTGAAGTGCACAAACCATGATTCATAACTAATTGTTCCAGATCATAAGTTTCATCTTCATTTAATGATTTCAATCCTTTATAGCCATGTGCTACTCCAGTCTTGGTTGGGAGATAGCTATAAATATATCCCACTTCCTCGTAAGAAAGGTTTTCGCCTTTTTGTAATTTTTTCCATGCGTCCACTGCTGATAAAATTTCTTCATCCACCGGAAGCTTGTTCTTTATCTTGTAAGGCAGTCCCTTGTACTGCAAGTTTTCCTCAATTTCCTTGAACATGTAACCACAGGTCGCGAGAACCAGCCATTTGCCACTGCTCAGATCAACTGAATCAGCGAATGAATGCAGTTCCACGAGACCTTTTTCTTTCCTTGGGTTCCATATCTTTTCTCTTCTGTTGCCAATGCGACTCACTATTGAAGATGCAACTTCATGCACGGCTTGCGGGCATCTGTATGAGTACTTCAACGTGGTCACTTTTCCTTTAAGATTGATAAAATATTCTATGTCCGCACCGGCCCACCTGTATATTGCCTGATCATCATCACCGCTGATATAAACCCTCTTTGCATTTTTCCATATTTTTTCACACATGCTCCATTGCAATCTGGTAAGATCCTGTGCTTCATCTATGAAGACCACCTCTAACTTAGGAGTAGGACCAAATTTTACCCATTGGGTGAGCATGTCTGTGAAGTCATATTTATTGTTTTTGTGTTTGAATTCTTCCAATGACTTGGATACCTTGAGTAAATCATACAGATCAAAATTAAAATAAGAGGCGTTGTAATATTCATCCAGCTCCATGCATTTAGTTCTAGCTTTATTTATCTCCCTGATAAATTTATTGTCAGTGTGGATGATTCCCGTGTCTTCCCAGTCTTGTGTTACATATTCCAGATCAATTCCATACAGGTCAGCCATCTTTCTATAATCCGCTACCCTCATTACTTCAGAATTATTCATTCCTAGTTGCCTCTTTCCAAACGCATGAAGAGTGCTGAAATAAGGAAGGTCATCTTCGGTTAAATTAAATTTTTCCTGTGCCCGTTTGGATGCTTCATTTGCTGCCTTTGTAGTGAATGTGACGAATGCTATCTCTCCTGGATCCGCAGTCTTTTCCTTTAGTTCCCGGTCCATGATCCGCAGCAGGTTCTCCGTCTTCCCCGTGCCGGGTGGGCCTAGTATGATGTTAATTTCCGGCATGGCGCTCCTTATGTACCTTCAGTATTTTTTTACAGTCTTCAGGGGTGACTCCGCTTTTTCTGTCGTTAAACTCCCATGAGCAGAACACTATGTTGTCCTCCTGATATGGTAGCCTTGGGTCGATGCGGTCTATTGATATGTTTGTGTTTGTACTCCCGATGTACCCTTTTCCATTATTTCTTTCAGTTGTGAGCTTGACACCGGTGTATGCGCAGTAGGGTCCGCCGAGAAGTCTCTTCTGCTTTTCCCACAACTCCAGAAGATGGTCTCTTCCTCTTATTCCATTGTTAATTTGTAATGTTCTTTTTCCTACCCTGCAACAATATGAATTTTTATCACACCTCTTCTTAATAGTGTGCCAAATTTCCATAAAAAAACCTTTCTCGGACCTCAAGTATTTTTCATCCCATATGGGTTTCATTTTTTTATTGTACGCTATGGATTCTTTAGAACGGTATGGCGTCTTTTTAGAATACATTAAACTCCTCCTTTGATTTTACTTCATGTTCATCTTCCTGTTTCTCAAAAGACGGAATGCCCCATACATTCACGCCCCTTCCTTTTATCTTGAAAAACTTCTGCGCTTTTTCTACATTCCACCCTGGAATGACGTCCTGCAGCGCCGCTATGATCTGTCCGCTGTTTCCATAGTGACTGAACCTGTTCCTTATAAGATGGGCGTGCAAGTCCTTGAGCCTGAAGTATGTCGTGCCATAATCCGGCGCTTCAGTATCATCCTGCGTCCACGGTCTGCGCTGCCTGATTTCTTCCTTAGTTCTGGCCTGCGCCCTTTCAGTGCAAAACTCCTGGAGGTGAGCTAAAAACTGTCCGGACACAGATCCATCACTCGAGACTGGCGTAATCTGGGCTTTTTTCATTTTAGCGTCGATTTGTTGCTGCCAGTCCGAATTCTTCATCAACGGCGGCATGCTATTTGTATCCTCCATGACACGCAGTTGAAATTTTTGTTGACTTTGCAATTGTTCTGTACTCAATTGAATTTTATAATCAGGTTTCTCAGGATTTGAATTTGGAATTTCCATCCACCATATGGGTGGCTTGGAATCCAGCTTGGTTAAGACTCCAAGTTCCTGCATTACATTGTTTTTTCCGACACCGTGTTTTCTGAACTTGCACACGGAGGCGTTGCAATAGGAAACAATTGGCTGATCCTTGCATTTATAGCGATAATCCTTTTTATTTAACTGTTTAACTATGATGGAAATTTCCTTGTGGTCCAATGGTGGCTCCATGTATTTCTGATTGTACTTCTCCAGCAGCTTCTCCCAGTTGGTGGGATCAAATTTCTTTAAGTAAACTCCAATATTGAACAGTCCATTATTTCTCGTTCCCTCTGGAAATCCCTGGTCACACAACGCCTGCAGGCATGGTGGACCGTCCTTTATGGCTTCCTCGTCTCCTTTGATGTTGACTTTATCAAGATCCCCGACAACGTATTTATCATACATCGCGTAAAATTCGTTTAAATTTGCGGATTCTCCATTATTTTTAATGGCGAATCTCACTGTCTTTTTTGCATTATAATATGGAAGGTTGAGAAAATTACCCACCTCCCCTTTTTCCGGCTGTATTCCTGATTGTTTTGGAAATATTTCTGCGTTTGATTGGCCCAGCAATGCTGCAATAGCGGAAAGCTTATTTTTCATGGTCTTCGAAGCGACTGTATTTTTCATGAATAAGAAGAGATGGGCACCTCCACTTTTTGACTTGCAGTAAACTAATGGTAGTTTTAATTTTCTGATTTTGAGAATGAGACTATGAGTATCAATAGGATAATCATCAATATCAATGCATCCCCACTTAGTAGTATTATCAGCCCTAATAGGAATGATCCCAAGAGACGGACCCTCACCCTTAAGGTGTTTTTCCCAGAGTTCATCCATTACCTCCTTTCTGACAACAGAAGATTGGCCTTCTTGCTTACCGTCAGCACGTGACCCATTGGGCTGGTGCTGACCATAAGCTATATCCAAACCTTCAAATATGAACTTGAATTTCTCAACTTCCACAAAACCCCCAGTTATATAAGTAGATATTCCTAAAATGGAATGTCTACGTTGCTTTCAGGTGTTTGCGGTTTTGCGATTACTTTTGGTTCTTCCGGTTTTGCTTCGATTGCGCCACTTGACGCGGCAGTAGAAAATAATTTACCTTCATTGTAAATGGAAGAATCAGTCACCTGCTCTCCTTTTTCTACTTGGAAGCCAAACCAGCTACCTCGATCATTGGATTCACTCACTGTACTTAGTTTGTAAGTAAATGCATATGTAGGAGGCGTGAACATCCCAGACGGACCCTTGATTTTTTGTGACAGCATCAGGCTGTTCCAACGTCGGCTTTTCTTAAGCTGACTGGAAGCCATGCTGATCACGGCATTTTGGTATCCTCCATTGTTGAGAACAAGGACATAATGGTATGCTGTTTGAACAATGTGATTACCATTCTCAAGAACATACTTGTTAGTCATGGGATCCCTAGCTGCTCTCCCAAGAACGCCGCTGTCGGCACTATGGGAAGCAATGAATCCACCACCTTGTTCACGGGGTTTCCATTCCACATATCGTAAGTGATAAAAAACGGGAATAACTTTAAGTTCAGAAACTGCTTCCTGTGTCACTGTGTTGTACAGTTGACCAGCTTTAGCTGTTTCAATGTATTCCGCTTTTGATGGGTTTAGTTGAGGGCTTCCGGATTGAAGAATGCTGATGTAAGGAATAGCCGTATCCCTTGCAAGGTTCAAAGATCCGAAGCCACTTGCTGTTTTAGAGTCTTCGGCAATCACTGCCACATCGACTACGTTATTATTTTTTTTATTCATTAATATTTCCTCTTTAAGTTATTAAGATTTAATAGTTGTTTTTTGTCCTACATACGCCCCTAACAGATCCATTGGTAATTTCTTACCAGATTCATGCTGTTCACGTATAAAGGCGCGAAGGGTGGAAGGTTCGACCCACTCGCGTTGTGAAGACTCATATCCCTCTTTATTCAAGTGTTCTAAAAGTCCTTTAGCTTTCTCGTCTTCATTCCTCCCAAAGCTACAAGAGACTTGGTTCTTTACTAAATCCCCAAATCCGTTGTTCCTTAACCAAGCATAAGCCATTGCTTTTTTCTCCGGCTTAATGGAAGCACCATAATAATCCTTAACGGATATCAGTCTTCCATCTGCTAGTTTTAATTCTGATAAACCTACTTCTGCAAAAAGACTAGGAAGAACTTCTTCTGATAGTTTTTTCCTATATTCTTCTTTCTTTTTTAGTTGTTCTTTTATATCGTTTATTTCTTTGTCTGTTTCTGCGACATCTGTCGCAACTGCGCCAATTTTACCTAAGTTATCTTGGGATACGCTCTCGGCATCTTGTGCCATTTGATTTATTAAATTATTCATTCTAGCTCCTCAGATCTATTTCTATATCGTAGTATTTCATTTCATTGCGGTCCCACTTCAATATCTTGAAGCGACCGTTGTTTACATCTGAAGCAATTGCTCCAGCAACCGCTATTATAGCAGGATCTCCAATTAAAAGCAAGTAGTCATCATCATTAAAGTCCTTTAATTCTTGTTTTAATTTAAAAGTAAGAGGACCAGATGATAAAACCATTTGCCTGTTATCCGGAAGACAAACTTTAAGATCTCCAAATTTTTCAGCAGACCTTGTATTTCTGCCCATTTCTTGCAATACGTAAACTGTCATAATTTTATTTCTTGATTTGCATTATAGCATATGTTATAATGCGAGTCAACATTAGAAATAAGAATGTATAAATTTAAAACAGAGCCGTATGAGCATCAGAAGGATGCGTTAAAAAAATGCTGGAACAAGGAAGCATTTGCCGTGTTTGCAGAAATGGGAACCGGCAAGACCAAGATAGCATTGGATAACGCATGCATATTGTATAATAAGGGAAAGATTGACCGTGTCCTGGTGATAGCTCCTAAAGGAGCCTACATGACATGGGTGGAACAAGAAATTCCCGTACATGTTCCAGATTACATAGAAAAGAAAGTACTCGCCTGGAAGCAATCCACGAGCCAGAAATATAAAGCACAGTTAAAAGACATAATTAACGGAGAGGACTATAAATTAAAAATCATGGTCATGAATGTTGAAGCTTTTTCCACGAGGAAGGGAACTGATTTTGCAAGATTATTTTTGATTGGAAGATCAATGATGATCGTGGATGAAAGCACTACTATAAAAAATCCACAGGCAAAAAGAACCAAGTCAATATTGAAATTAGGAAGAGACACTAAATACAGAAGAATACTAACTGGTTCTCCCGTCACCCGGTCGCCCATGGACCTCTGGTCACAGATGGATTTTCTTGATCCGGAAATACTGGGACAATCAAGCTATTACGCGTTCAGAACACGCTACGCAATCATGGTCACGTCAAACGCGGCCGGTGGGACGCATACGTATCAGAGAATAGTCAAGTTTCAGAACCTGAAGCAGCTAGGACAACTCGTATCGCCCCACTCATACCGCATATTAAAGAAAGACTGCCTTGACCTGCCGGACAAGGTGTACATTAAGCGTGAGATAGAGTTGAGTGATGAACAGAAAGAAGCGTATGTCGGCATGAAAGCCAACGCGATGGCGGTTCTCAAGGGACAGTCAACAACGGCGGTCAACGTCCTCACCCAGCTGATAAGGCTTCACCAGATAACGTGCGGTCATATGAAAACTGATGCTGGACACACCATAGATCTCCACAGCAATAGAATAGATGAACTGATGCAGATTCTGGGAGAGACAACCGGAAAGGTGATCATATGGGCGAATTACATACATGACATTGAAAAGATTGAAGCTAACATAGCTTTTGAATTTGGAGAAAATTCAAAATGCACTTACTATGGCGCAACACCTGCTGACAAGAGGCAGGAATGCATACGAAAATTCCAGGACCCAGACTCCGACGTGAGGTTCTTCATAGGGAACACGCAGACTGGCGGATATGGGATCACCCTCACGGAAGCGAGCACGGTGATTTACTATTCAAATAATTATGATCTGGAGAAGAGAATACAGTCCGAGGATCGTGCCCATAGAATAGGGCAGAAGAACAAGGTATTATATATAGACCTAATGGCAAAAGGGACTGTAGACCAGAAGATCATACAGTCCCTTCGGAACAAGGTCAACATCGCTAAAGAAATCAGCGGTGAAGAACTTATTTCTTGGATTTAATCAATCTTTATTGATCTGGCCTTCTTTCCTTCCGGAAGAATGCGCTCCAGTGTGATTTTTAACAGACCGTCTTTCAGCTCCGCCCCCTTCACCTCAACATCATCAGCAACAGTGAACGCCTTGGAGAAATAACGCTTCGCGATTCCCTTGTGAATCACGTTGTTAGTTTCATCCGCCTCCTTCTTCACTGACTTGATAGTTAAATAATTATCCGCGTAGTCCACGGTGATGTCCTTCTTCCCGTAACCGGCAAGAGCGATCTCGATGTCGTAGAGTTCGTCGGTTTTCTTGACTATGTTGTATGGTGGATAGTTGACAGTAGGAGCGGCGAAAATGTCGCCGTCGAACATTCTTTCGAAGTGATCGAAAACGTTGTCGAAGCCTATTGTAACTGGTCTGAGTTGATTGAAAATAGATAATGCTTTATTCATGGTAACCTCCTTTTAAAGCAAGATTATTAGGACCCATTATGGCATCCATATATTATATATAGACTATATCAGCCACTTTTTCAAGTCTTCACCTAAAACTTGTGTTGCAATATCTATTTTATTTCTCAGGGATTGAACAATCTGTTCATCAACAGTCTTCTCGGCAATCAGGTCAATATAGGTGACCTTTGATTTTTGCCCGATGCGATGAACTCTGTCTTCTGATTGTAGACGTGTCTCTAAATCGTAATTGTTGCTATAATAAATAACAGTATGACTAGCGGTAAGAGTAAGACCATACCCTCCTGTCTTTGGATTAGCAATGAGATAAGTAAGAGGTGCTTCCTTATCTTGAAAGTCAAGTATAGTTTTATCCCTATCATCCATAGGCGTGTCACCGTACAGATTAGCCACAGCAGGTTTCCCGTATTTCTTTTCCAATTCCCTGGTAATTGTCCGTATGTCATGGCGATAATTCGCCCAAATAATAACCTTGCCATCAACTTCCTCCAGTGCACTTAATAGTTCCTTTAGACGATTATTTTTTATCTCTTTGATCGTCCCGTCATCCAATGTTATATGCCCGCACGTAATTTGATGCAATCGCATAAGCTGCGTCAGTACGGAAAAGGCCGTCATTGTTTTTCCTTCCAATTCCGCTACCGCGAATTTTTTCATTTCATGATATGCTTTCAATTGTTCGGGCGTCAGGGAAACGATCCGTTTCATATAAATCTTTTCAGGAAGATCCAGGCATTCCTCTTTTAATATGCGCGTGGAAAACTTTTCCAGCTTGGCATTCAATTCATCAAGACGGACATATTTAATGATATGATGATAACTGTGACTTCCTCCCGCAGCTGTCCTCTGTGACATGAGCGCATACCTGTTTTTAAACGCCCAGTAGGAGCTGAAGTCCAATAGATAGGGATCAAGAAAATAACACTGCGTGTACAGGTCGAGTGGACTTTTTGTCACGGGAGATCCCGTGAGTATTCTTCGATACTTCGCATAATTCCCCAGTTTCAGGGCGCTTTTTGTCCGTGACGCCGTTGATGATTTTATGGTTGTTGATTCATCGATGGCCATCAGTGAACGATGCCCCAAAAGAAATTTATAGGCGGCCTCGTATCCCTTCATCGTGCTTAACGCCTCCACATTCATGAGAAAAATAGTCAAGTCATCCGTGATCACGGACAACGAATCAAGTAATTCTTTTTCTTTTTTTGTTGGTGTCGGTGTCCAGCATACAATATTGGCTTTAATATGATCGGCAAGATGAAGGGGTATTTCCTGGTTTTTCCAGTTTCTATACACACCCTTGGGTGCGATAATTAATACGGAGTCGACTCTTCCCTGGTCATAGAGCATTGCAACATTGTCAAGGAGAACCTTGGATTTTCCTGTTCCCATTTCCATAAAGTAGGCATGGGTTTCCTTATTCCAAGAGTTTTCCAATGCTTCAAGCTGATGCTCGAAAGGCTTCGTTTTAAAATTGTAATCCATATACTTTCTAATTCCTACATATATACATTGCAAAATAAAAATCAAGTGTTATATAAAATTTGAGAATTAAAGAATGACAGTTTACGTGATACAAGAAATGCCGTACAAGGATTTTCTTAGTGCGGAAAAATACGGGGAATTAAAGCCTGTGCTGGAACCTGGCTATCAACTCATATTAAGTCCGGCTCCGACAGTCACAAAAATAAAGCGTGTCCTCAAAAATTTCAACGATGATGATTATTTACTTTTAATTGGAGATCCATCAATAATAGGGGTTGCATGTGCCGTGGCTTCTGATATAAATATGGGACGATTTAAAGTATTGAAATGGGATAGGCGTAGAGAAAAATACCTACCCCTGGAAATTGATATAACAGGAAGAAGAAAGTATGACGAAATTACATAGTATATTAGAAAAAGATCATTTAACTCCTGTTGATGATGTGTCTCTAAAGGCGCTTTCCCAAAAATGTAATAAACTTGAGGCCTTACAGACTGAAATCAATCAACAGGAACAGAATATTAAAGCATTAAAAGAAAAACAACGCAAGTTGTCCGAGGAGGAAATTCCGACTTTTTTACAAGAAAAAGGCTTGACAAGTATTCGCCTGAACAACGGAACGGAAGTGTCTGTAGCCGAGGATATCAAACCTGGTGTTCTAGTAGACAATAGACCCTTTTGTTATCAATGGCTTAGGGATAACGGCTTTGGGGATTTAATCAAAAATATTGTATCTGTTGATTTTGGCATGGGCGAGGATGAGGATGCAATAAACTTAAAAAAACAAATTGAGGAATTGGGTTTGGTATGTGCTGAAAAAGAAAGTGTACATTATCAAACTTTAAAGGCTTTCGTTGGTGAGCAACATCATAAAGGTGTGAGCCTGCCTGACGAATTTGGTGTGCATGTGGCCAATGTAACAAAAATCGTGCGAAAAAAGAAAATTACATAATTGACAATAAGGAGGTTCTAATGTCGAAAAATGGTAATAGTAACGGCAAGGCCGTTATGAAAAAAGAAAGAACTCTTCCTGCGAATATACTAGAGCAGGATGCAGTAGGAGGCTTGGAAGGTATAAGTCATGATGATTTAGCAACTCCAAGGCTTAAAATCTTAATGCAACTCTCACCTGAGCTTGAGTCAAATGAAAAGGCTCGTGCAGGTATGATATTTAATACCGTGACTGGTGAAGTGTACAGTGGCAAAGAGGGAATACTTGTCCTTCCCTGTTCTTTCCAAAGACAGTATGTCGAATGGGAAGAAAGAGGACATGGCAGTGGCGCTCCCGTTAATGTCTATAGTTCGGATAGTGATATCCTGCAAAAAGTTACTCGTGATCAAAGTAATAAGGATCGATTGGAGAATGGCAATTATGTGGAAACATGTGCCAATCACTTCGTTTTGCTTCTTGACAAAGAAACAAAATCAGGCTCTCCAGCCGTTATTACGATGAAGAGCACTCAGTTGAAAAAAAGCCGACGATGGAATTCCATGATGTTGAATCTAAAAATTCAAGGATCTAACGGACCCTTCACGCCCGCTTCTTACAGCCACATCTATAAGTTATCAGTAGACAAGGAAAAAAATGATCTTGGCTCCTGGTTTGGATGGAACATTGAAAGAATCAAGCCCTTAACGGATCAAAATATTTATGCTCTCGCAAAAGAATTTGCGGAAAGTGTGAAAACAGGTTCTGTTAAAGCAAAACCAGAAGTGGAAGATTCTGCAAGTGGCAGTAAAATCACGCCGTTTTAATTTTATTGGGGGGCGATGCCCCCCTTTTCCAACAACTGAGTAAAAAATGGAAACATACGACGTAGCGACATTTAAAACAATTTTCAAGGGACTTGAACGTGCCTATGGTCAGTACAGATCAGGGGAGCAAAAGGAAAATGGAAAACAAGGTGGTCAAGCTTATATAGTAAAAGGACTTGTCACAGATAAAATGTGGCAAGATCATTTGGAAGGAAAAGGTCCTAGTCTAGGCATTATTCCTATTATGGATGATTCCAAATGCTATTGGGGATGCATTGATGTTGATATGTACCCCATTAATCTAAAAGAACTCGTACAAAAAATTAATTCAAAACAACTGCCACTGATCATATGCCGATCAAAAAGTGGCGGTGCACATATTTTTATATTTACAAAAGAAGCCGTATCCGCAGTGCTGATGAGAGAAAAACTGTCCGACATTGCAGCTTTCTTGGGATTTGCCAACTGTGAAATTTTTCCCAAACAAGTTGAAATTAGAGCGGATCGCGGGGACACGGGAAACTTTTTAAATCTGCCATACTTCAATGGAAATGAAACAGATCGCTATGCGATTAACAACGAAGGAAAAGCTTATTCGTTAGTAGAATTTTTTACATTATATTCTAAAGTTGTACTAACAGAATCAGACCTGAGAAAAGTATCTACAATCAAGAAAGTGGAGAATGGATTTGACGGTCCTCCGTGCCTAGAGCATCTAATGCAGGAAAACATTCCGGAAGGGGGACGGGACAACACTCTGTACCAATACGCCGTGTACGCAAAAAAGAAATGGCCTGACTCCTGGCAGGGAAAAATTGATGAATTCAATCATAAGCATATGGATCCGTACTTGCCTTCAACACAGGTACAAAAAACAATCAGCCAGCATGAGAAAAAGAACTATCGGTATAAATGCAAGGATCAGCCCATGTGTTCGGTGTGCAATGCCTCCCTTTGCAAGACTAGAAAATACGGCATAGGAAACGATTACAATCACACCGTAACGGATTTAACGAAATATGAGTCCGATGAGTCGGTGTGGTTTTTAAACTTGGATGGCAGAAGACTGTGTATTTCAACGGAAGAGTTCTTTGATCAAGCTAAATTCAGAAAAGCATGCATGAACAGCTTGAATATTCTGCCGAATAAAATGAGCGCACGGGATTGGGATGTGCGCATTCAAAGTTTACTGGCGGAAGTAGAAGTCATTGATATGCCTGAAGAAGTGACAAAAATAGGTCGCTTTGACAATCATCTTGAAGCTTTCCTTGCTGACCAGGGAGAAGCGATGACGATTGATGAAATACTTATTGATAAGTCATGGACACCGCAGGATGAGGAAGTGACATATTTTAAATTATCTTCCCTAGAAAAATACTTAAACAAACAACGATTTAGTAATTTCAGTTCAACACAGATGTGTGCCCGCATTCGGGAATTGGACGGTGACTCCACAAAGAAAAAGATCAGAGGAAAATTGTATCACTTATGGTATGTTCCTAAAAATTTTAAGGAATTAGATGAAAGAGACACAAGTGACCTTAAACTGCCAGACCTTAAACCAGTGACGCCGTTCTGATGAAAACTAAAATAATTAAAGCACGTAGAGGAAAAAGTTTTACTCCCGAAGAGGATAGGACGCTAATTGATTCCATAGCAAAGGGTATGACTTATGAGCAGATAGGACATTCTTTAAATAGGACATATAAGTCTATAGAGAAAAGAAGGGCGAGAATAAATGAAGGTGCAAACGGTCACATATATAATAATGCATACATAGCAAAATTGAGAGCAAATACGGGTAGTCGTCTTGGTGACATAACCGAGATCGACATGTGTGCCTATTTTATGAAAAAAGGATGGGAAGTATTTAGAAATGTTTCATCATGTGGACCAATAGATTTTGTTATTTTTAATAAAAAGACAGTAAAATATTATTTTATTGACGCTAAAACAAGTAACTTGAGTTCCAAAAGGGGATCTTTTTTGCATGAAAAAATACACACAGCAATTTTTGCTTTAAGTAAAGTATCAGAATACGAAACTAAAACGATTGTTCGTTTACGAAACACAATTAACGTAAATGAGGTAATAGAAATATGA
>Ga0209756_1002336_pt1 | contig 16507 bp, 7 predicted proteins | sample ETNvirenome_6_85_FD_184071 | JGI IMG/M metagenome (GOLD analysis project Ga0209756, IMG submission 184071) | Marine viral communities from the Pacific Ocean - ETNP_6_85 (SPAdes) (version 3) | ecosystem: Environmental > Aquatic > Marine > Oceanic | place: Pacific Ocean | collected 2013-06-19
TTTTTTTTAATCTTATATCACTTGTAGAAAACTTATTATATAAATTTGAATCTACAGAAAATGGTAACAGATAAGAATCTACGTCGATTGGATGCTTTAAAGAGTCTTTTGTTCTAAAGATTGCAGCAGAAATTCCCATTTCTTTGAACCAATCTGCTTGCTCTTTTTTAAAGCCTCCTCTGCAATAATCCGTTGTTATGTGAAATTTCGGCAACCCTATCTTTTTTAAATCTTTAGAAATCCATTCATATAAAGAAATATTGTCACCGCCAGATGCATAGCTTGAACCATTTCTATTATAAGTTAAAATTGCATTTATTTTTTCTTTTTTGATAATATTAAAAAGATGATTTTTATATCTTGCAATATTTGGCTTATAATACTTAAAACTTAAATTATGTAAGCCTTTTCCATATCCAATTATTTTAAATAATTTATTTCTATTTAAAGAATCAATAAAATCAACATGAATATCTCTATTATGACCATATATTCTGTTATCAATATATAGGATGTTTTTCATCTTAATGCCTCTTCGAAGACATTTTCCCATCTGGCTAAATAGTCATTTATATGAAAATACTTTATTGCCGCTTCTCTGGATTGCGACGAAAAATCTTCTTGCATGGACTTTGATGATAAGATTTGCCTGACGCCATTAAGCATACCTTCCTTGCTGTTGGCAGCAATACAGTTTTTTCCACCCACTAGATACTTGTCTATTCCGTAATTTATTGTAGATACTATAGGCATGCCACACATCATAGCCTCAGCTCTAGTTCTGGGCATAGCGCTGTGAGTTGTTGTGTTTAAGAAAACAGAGTATTTGTTGTAAATCTTTACTAAATTTTTTAATTCAAAGCAACCTATAGACTCTGGCTCGTCTTCGTTTCCATGTCCAATCAGCCTGCTTTTGCCTTTAAGCTGCGTAGCGACCCATCTCCACTCATTATACCCAAGAACCTTATGCCTCTGCTTAAAGAGGCTTCCTGCGGCCAGCATCTTACCGTTCCTAGGCAGGTTGAGCAGGGTAAATTCGCTTGGATCAAAACCATGGGGAATGTAAAAGTGTTTTTGCTTTGGAAATTCTGATCTATGCTTTATCATGCAATATTCAGAGTTCCAAACAATACACCGAGTCCAAGGAGGTACCGGGTATGGCTTGAAAGTTTGCATAACAGCAATCCCAACCGGATTATTGTAAATGTATTTTTTTCTAAGCCTATTATATGCCGGTTGACCCACCTGGCCTGCTCTGATCATTATTATGTTTACTTTTTTTCCACGAAGAGCAACCTGCTTTGTGTAGTTTACATTTTTACTTACAGGGCGACCCAGAGACTTTGGGTCCGGCTTTGATCCGTCAGGGTTTGTGCAAAAAAAGTTATGGCCCGTCTTGAAGAACTCATACTGGTGTCCTCCGTGAACAAGCCAATCTGCAATAGTATATTTTTTTGGCATACCAAATTATACTAAATGAAGGAAAATTAGCTAAGATAAGAGCGTTAATAGATGCTAATAAGACTTTTTGCTTCATCTAAATAATTATTCTTTACAAAATATTTATAAAGAATCTTAGCCTGCTTTGAGAGGCCTAAATCTCCAAGAATAATTGGGATTACATCTTCGTTGTATTTGTATTCGCTTTTAACCAGTTCTTCTATAAATCCTTTAGCGAGCTGTGCTCTGTCAATCTGTAACTCTGGAACGCTAAACATTCTTAAGTCATAAAACATTTTTGGCTCTTTTAGCACAAGCCTTGATATAAGGCTAGCAAAGGGGCTTAATATACTAATAAGCTGAGATCCGTATTTTGCTAGCACCTTATCTTCCTTTAGCTTATTTGCAAAAGATGACATTACAACTGTTTTTCCAGATATAACTCTAAGCTTAATCTCGTTAGCCTTATCATCAGATATATCAAAATCTTTTATATGAGAAAACAATTGATCAAAAATGTGATCCAGAGCATCAGCATCACCTTTAATAGACTCTATAATTTCGACCTTTTCTTGAGATTCATAAGTAGTGGTATATGTGCTGTGATAACCCTTTGCTGAATCAAAGTATTTTTTCAATGATAGTAATGCAAGTTCTTTTTTCAACTCATATAACTTAGGGTCATCTTTAAGATTTGTACCAAAAAATCTATCAGGATTTTCTGAAAAAGAATCAAAAATCTCTTCATTCGAAACAGATGTTTTGTTGATTAAATCATCAAGATTTATTCCAAATTCTTCAGATAATTTTGTTAGAAGAAGACCGAATAAGTTTTTAAAAACAACCTTACTAGTAAGGCTTTCTTCTTTGTCTAAGTTGTTAATTTTTTGTACAATTTTTGGCACCAAAAAATTAGAAATTAAGTCCAAAGAGAAAATGTTCGAATTAAAAATCTTAATAAACTGTTCAGAAACAGCCTTGTAATCAGATCTATCAGAAGTGCCTTTCAAGAGCCTGCTCAACAAACTCTCGATAGCATATTCGTCAGAAAACTCAAACAATTCATCTTTATAGCCCGATAGTTTTTTAAAGAATATATATTTAGAAAAAGACTTTGGATCATATCTCCAAGAAGTTTCCTCCGCTTTTATATGGGTCTCTATATACTTTGCAATATTGTAAGCTAAGTTTTCATCAACTAAGCTTTGATTTACAACCATTTCTCCTTGAGAATAAATATAATCCATTATAGTATGCGAAAAAGAGCTATTGTCTGCTTTTTGTATACCTATTTGCTCCAATTCTTTCTTTTTAACCAAGAACTCTTCCAAAATAGAGTTTATATAATTTCTTTTTGTTTTTATTATTTTAGGATCACTTCCAAAGTAATACGTAAAAAATTCAGATTTATTAAACTTATCTTCCTCTTGATAGAAAAAATTTTCAATATATTCAATTACATTTTTATTTTTATATTCATTTTTAAAATCCCTTATCTTATCATAGAAAACTGATCCAGACTCTTTTAGGGGAGAAAAGAAGTAATCCAGGAATTCTTTACCTCCAGCTAATAAGATTTTTGCAGAAACTCTACCATACTCAAAAAGATAATCAACACTATTGTAGGTAACGCTACATAGCGCCAAGTACACTTCGCCAGGATTATTTTTTGACAATATCTCCAAAGCTTTTTTATACTCAGGAGCTCTTGATAGAGTATTCTGGTAAAATTTATTAAAAGTATCTGAAGCTATATCTTTTGAAAAAAGTTTGCCTATTAGGTCTTTTGGTAAAAATGATCCATTTCCTGCTTGAATTATTTTTCTACAAATATTTAATATGTATTTTCTAGCCCTAGACTCATCTAAAAGAATAGATGTTGTGCTAAAAAACAGTCCATTTTCATTATTAAATAGAGCTTTTCTAGCCTCAATAAGAGAATTATAATGTTTTAAGTATGACCTGTATTTTTCAGCCTCTTTTCTGTCTGATCTTTTTTTGTTTAAAAAATTAATCCAGGAAAACATATCTTCTGCTGATTTCTTTGAGCCATAATTCAGCTCCTTAAGATCATTATAAAATGGATCATTTACATCTTTAATTAAGAGCAATAAACTTTGCTCAGAAACATCCTTTACCATATATTGGTAGCTGTTTCTATCCAGGTTAACAGAATCAAAAAATCTTGAAATATATATCGAACCCTCAACATCTAGATCTGTATTGTATTTTCCTCTAATCTCATGAACCCTAATATATTTATCTGAAAAATCGTTTTTTTCTCTAAAATTGGCATCAATTCTAATTGTCGCAATAGGCTTATTGGAGGGGTCTCTTAGAGAATATATAAATCCACTTTGATTATCATTATAAAGCCTTGAGTAAGACCCAAGACATAACCCATTATTATCTCCCTCTTGAATTCTATCATGAGAATATTTTTTTTCATCAGAGCGTCCATCTTCGCTTTCCCATGGGACCATCTCTGGGTCCGAGCTTGCCGGAAGATAAACTATCTTCCATCCATCTCCAAATTGATGAACGACAATATTTGTTAGGTATCCATAACCATATTTTCCAGAATCAGAAGAGGCCTTATCCTCTTCGCTAGTCATATTGACGTGCCACTCTACCTGATTTGCATCTAAAGCGTTAAAAGAGTTTACTATAGACTCTGACCCTTGAAGGTCAAATGAATACAGGGCCTCTAAATCTCCAGGCTGCTTTATCTCAATATCACTATTTTCAGAAAAAAGAAAATCTAATATTAAACTTAAGTTATTAACCTTATCAGTTAATGATGCGCCGAGCTTAAGCATTAGGACTTCTCTTTCTGAAAGAAATGTTTTTAAATTTGGAACATTTTCTTCACTCAGAATATCGCTAGAATCATCAAATTTATCTTGATCAATATTTAAGGTCCTAATAAGATCCTCTTCTCTAACGGGGATGTTTTCCTTAACAGTGTCTTCGGCCTGCTCAATTAGAGATATAAAGTCACTGGGAGAATAGTTATTTATTGTTAAAAATGTATATTCCGGATGAACATCTATAAAAGATCTTATTTTTGATATATTATCCAAAGTTAAAGCGTCAGGAAATTCAGAATAATTTGATGCAACCCACTTAATAAGCGCTAGTCTATCCCCTTTAGATAAAGTTTCTAACTCACTCTCTGGTATGGTTCCGACAAATATTATAGCATCTCTTCCAAAAGGAGCTAAGCCATCATAAGTTTCTTTATTTTTTTCGATGAGGTTATTTAGTCTCTCAAAGTAATCTCTGCGAGATTCCTGTGCGCCAAGAGGAGATTCTGGCAGATCTTTTTCTGCATCTTTTTTTACCGCCCTAAAGTATACTCCGCTTAAGTCTTTGGAGTCTTTTTTTGCAGCTAACTTTTTGTGTCTATAAGATATTTTCTTCATTTTAAATCCATGTATATAACTTTATATATCTAATGCTTTTTTAATATTAGCAGCACATGCATCTAGTGTAAATAAATTAATAATATTTTTTAAATTTTGCCTCTTATAATCTAAACTGGAGTGCTTTTCCAAACAAACTCTCATACTTCTTTTTAGGCTGCTTAAACTTGGGTTTGCCCACCTCTGGTAAGAGTCATACCAGGGGTTCCAGTCCATTTTTTTTACAGGAATTAAGTTGTGATCAATAATAAATGAGTTATCATTATTTAACCACTCAGTTATTCCTCCAAACTTTGTTGTTATTATAAGATTTTTATGATTAATTGCATCATGAATAGGCATACCCCACCCCTCTCCGTGATGAGGCAGCACAAATGCATCACAAGTATGATGTAGAGCGTCCAGAGTGGCTCTCTCAAGATAGTCGGTTGAGACAAAGATTTTTGGAAGATCTTTTTTTGACCTTTTCACTAAAGACTTTATCTTTAAAATATCACTTCTTATTTTTTGAACACCATGATCTTTTCTGTTAATAGGATTAACTTTTAAAATTAAAATAACATTATCTTTTGAAGAAAATTCTTCATAATATCCTCGAATAAGTTTGCTATAACCCTTTCTTTCATTCCATTGAAAAACAGAATAAAATTTAAAAACATTATCATCCAAAACTAAGTCTTTAAATTTAGATGGAATTTGTATTTTATTTGAAAAAGCCGAATTAATGCTTGGCGTTGGAATTATCTTTATAGGACCCTTAAAGCCAGCTTTTAAGCAAGCTTGCCTTACAAGATTACAGGGTGCCCATATTTCGTTTAAAGATCTGTTTATATCCCTTTCCCACGCCCTAGGTAATCTATCAGCTTCCCAGTAAAAATATCCTATTTTATAATTTTTTGATAAATGCTTAGAAAACGGAGGGGTGTGAATGTAAAGATCTATATTTGGGTTACAAGGATTGTTGTTTAAATTTTTTATAAAATCTCTATTGGGTCCAGAAAAAATATACTCTTTAGAAATATTAATTTTATCCAAAGAAAGGCAAATTGACTGTGTTGCATTGCCATATCCTGTAAAATTTTGAGGATTTCCAAATACCCTAATAGATTTTTTGCTCATTAGAAATATTGCCCACTAAGCATTTCTTTAGAGTGGTCAACCTGCCTATAAAGCAATGAGCTTCCTGCTATTTCTTCAAAAAACACTCTAGAGTTAACAAGAGAATTGTGATTCTTTAAAACATAATCTCTTAGATTAAGATAATTTGTATTAAAAGGTTTTCTCAAAATATTTAAATCTTTTGATGTATTTTGAGTTAAATAATTTATTCCATCTAAATTTCCAAAGGTATTTTTAATTTCACCCACGTCTGTTGAAAATACCGGTATACCGCAAGACATAGCTTCTATTATTGATATAGGGGTGCCTTCAAACTTTGAGGTTAAAAGAAAGGCGTCAAATAAATTATAATATTCAAAAACATTCTCTTTATATCCTAGCAACTCTATATTTTTTAAGGCCCTTTCTTTGATTATATCTTGAAATTTAGATCTAAGTGGACCATCTCCAATTATAACTAGCTTATACTCAGGTAAGTGTTCGAATAAATTTATGGCATAATCAATATTCTTCTCGGGAGATAATCTTGCCACTAGTCCAAATATTTTTTTATGTCTTTTAAATTTAGAAAGATTTTTTAAAGGCGTTTCTTTTTTGGAAAATAGATCAACATCTATGCTAACAGGAATTGTTTTTAGCAAAAAATCACCTTTAATATTATTGCAAAGACTATCGCTAATTCTTATTATTTTTAAAATATTTTTACGATAGCCAATAGACGACAAAGAGTCTGACCACCTAAAGTTGCTATGATAAATTTCAACTAAATCAGAATTAATTAAATTTTCATTTTTTAGATTTAAAATAAAGCTATATATCATCTTGCTATTATAAAAAATAACTTTATCATACTGCTCCATAATAAGTTTGTGCTTCAACTTATTTAGACTCCCCAATACAGAATGTCTGTAGCTGCTGATATGATTTATTAAATTATTATGCTTTAAGAATAAAAACTCAACATCTAAATCCATAGGTTTGTGCTTAAATATATTTTTTAAATAAACTTCTGCTCCACCGTATATTCCATATGGAACTATTACTGCAGTTTTTACGGCCACACTGCACCTGGTAAGATCATCACTTGAAAAGTTTTTTATTTTGTCTTTTGCATTTAGCTTTATCGTCTTTTTTAAAGCAACTGATAGCCTGCCAATCTCTATTCTTCCAACTCCCTCTAAATCTCTTGTTATTAAAAATTTACACTTTCCGTGTATTTCGCTTATTTTAAAATTAAATATGATTTCACTCCAAGTTTTTGAAGTAAATTTAATTTTTTTATTAAATAATGTAGCTTTATCTTCTGATATAACCCTTATATAGTAAAGCCCATTTCCAGAAATATTTTTAGATAATATACGGCCCCGATACTCTCCAGGCCTTTCCAATATAGAGTAAAAATAACCCCTTTTGTTAATCTTAACTGTTGAGTTAAAATTTGCAGAGCTTGTTTTCCAGATTAACTTATCTTTTAAATCTAAAACATTCATGATATTTCCAGAATTTTTTTAGCAGCATTTTCCCAGGTAAATTTTCTAACAGTTTCTCTTGTATTCTTTTTAAATCTTGCCTTTAGCGTACTATGATTTTTATAAGCCTTTAACATAGATTGGGCAAGCGCAGAAACTTCTGGCATACTCGTTGTTGCCCCAGGGCTTGGCCTCCAGTATTGATACCTTTTGTCGGCCTTTACGATCCTGTAATCATAAAGCAAAGAATTTTTGTTAGAAAGAAAATCAAGTTGACCAGAATATCTTGGAGCAACAACAATCATTCCGGCAGCTAAGGCCTCAAGCAGGGGCAGGCCAAAGCCTTCTGAGGATGTTGCGCTAACAAGTACATCGCAGGTATTGTACAGAGGAACTATACTGTCATATCTTTTTTGAACTATCTCAATAAGTGGTAAATCTCTTCTTTTTCTATACTTTTTTTGTACATCAAAAAGCTGTCTTTTTACATCACATTCAAAATAATTTTTAGGCTTCTTTAAGCTTGTTTTTAAAACTAAACAAACATCGTCTTTGTCTGTAAATGACGAATAATAAGCATCAACAAGTAAGTTTATATTTTTTCTATAATGAGGTATAGAAACGTTTAAGAATCTAAACTTTTTATTATTGTTTAAATTAACCTTTCTGCTATCTTTAAAGTCAGATAAATTAATACCATGAGGAATGACGATACACTTATCTTCTGGCCAGCCTGAATCTACAAAAACATCTTTAGAAAAATTAGAAGAGGGAAGAACGTAATCAACGTGCTTTATTGCATCCCTCCAAACCTCTGGTAATATGCTTGTTTCATAATTATAAATTGCTAACTTAAGTTTTGCATCTTTTTTAAATCTATGCTCAAAATTTCTCGGAAGAGTATAGGATATATCTATATCAGGTGTCTCTATATCTCTCAAAAACTCCTTCCAGTCACTAGGGAATAAATCTAAACCATTAATGCTTTTTAAATAAAGGTTGTTATTTAAATCGTTAAAGTTTTTTAACAAGCTCCGCATGGTCACAGCCCAACTATGACTGGTCCCAAGCATAGACTCGCAACGGATATTTAGATTTTTCATATTCAGATTATACTATATCCTGAGCTTATTTTTCATCTAGCTCAAGATAATGTTTTTTCTCTCTAAATACGCCACATATTCTTCGGGAGTTTTCTTTTCTTGCAAAAAGTCGTAAGGATACTCAAATCTATCATCCGACCAAACCTCAGGATTACTCAGAATTCTTTCCAAAACAATTCTTCCGCCCGCGTTTATCTCATCAAATTCAAACCCTGCTCTTTTTAGGCTTTTGGATATAAGTATTGAGCCAACTTTATTTTCAAAATCAGCCAAACTCATTCCGACCCGTTTTTCTGTCTGCCTTATTTTTTCCTCTTCAGAATATTGCTCATATGATTGAGCGATTTTTCTTAAGTTTTTTAAGGCGTCTAATCTGCTCATAAAAACTCCTATGGAAGGTGGAAGTTGCAGGGGAATGGGCCCTCAACAAAGGTTCCTGTTGCGGTGTTTCCGGCGATAAAGAAGCATAGGTCTTCGTCGCCAATAACCGTTTCATCTTTACAGGTTCCTATGCCAAGCCTTTCTAGATCCTTGATTCCAACATAAACGTCTTCATTTCTAAATCCAGATTTTTTCAAATAAACACCAAATGATAGAACTGTTCTGTTAGCCTTATTTAAAGCATCATAAAGAATGTTTCTTGTGCTAAACGAGACTATTCCTGTTTCAGAGTCGATACTTGCTCCGACTTTAAATATTACCCCTGTTGAAATATCCTCATAAGCTATAACAAACTTGATGTCTCCGTCAATATAAAGCTCTGAGTTGGCATCAGCAGATGGCTCCACAACCACAGCCTTTGAGAATCCAGGTAAATGCCCGCTTCTAGATAAGAGGTATACGGCCATGCCCGTTACATCAACGGTTAGCTCGGAGCCTGCAGATATTGTGCCGGGAGAAAAAGTTTTTATAATTGAGTTATTGATTGTTTGCGGATAATCAATAATTACCCCAAGATTATCTGAATTAATAACTTCCAGCGGAATAAGGTTAAAGGAGTCTGTTCCTGAATAATCACTAGACAGAGTGAATGTCATGCTGGCAGAAACAATGTTTGTTCTTCTGTTTAGTGTTATTGGAAATCCAACAGTTGCTCTGTTTATAGCGTTTGTTGAAGAGTCTCTTGATATTTCAATAAAGTTATTGCCTGTAGCATCCTGAGGTATTAGGTTGTACCTAACGGTGGCGTCATGTATTTTTCCATAAAATACCTGTCCAGTATTAGGAGTTAGCCTCTGAGACATTTTAAAAGCAAGAGATGCATCTCCAGCACCCGGAGAAAAACTGGGAGCGGATCCTATTTTGCTAAACTTACCATCAATGCTATCTTCATCAAGAAGTGTTTCGTCATAATACATTCCAAATACTGCTTCATTAGTTCTTCTTAATCTAAATGTAATTTCATCACCAAGATCATCTTTTGCAACAATAGATCTGTCAAAGTCATTTAAGACAGCGCCCGTACTGGTGTTTGTTAAGCTGCCAGAATAAAACATCTCTGTTGAGTTGCCAGCGGTTGCTCTCCACCCAATTTTTAAACTACAGGTTGTTCCATCTGAGTTTACTATCTCAACCTGACCAAAAAAGGTAACCTCACCAGCCGTTAGGCCCGAACTAGACCAAGTGGATCTAGATGCAACAAAATCTATTACAAAGCTTCCAGATATTGGATCCAAGGCGCTTGGGTAGTCAATTGCGGCGGTTCTATCTGGAGCAGCAGTGGTCTCAAGCAAAAAGGCTGCAGGAGAGTTTGCTGAAGCAGCGGTGGTTACTGCAAAGTAAGTTCCACTAGATGGATCAGTTATAGGCCAGTCCGAAAAACCAACAGGCGTTGGGAATGTATAATCCACAAATGATTCTGTAATAATCTCGTCAACTAAAGATGTTGACTCTTCGTCCGCATATCCATCTACTGCATACCCGTCAATAAACGCATCAACATGCAGGCTTGCTATGCACTGAGTTATCTTTACTCGTCCTTTTGTTATATCTGTATTGCTGCCAGAATCTTCGCACCCAACATATGTGCCGTCAGAATAAAGCATTGCAGGATACCCTGAGGCTGTCTTGCACGAGCCAGCGTATGACTTTACAAAGTTATTGTAAAGATCAATTTGACAATCCTCAATGGTGCCCGGAGGCATAGCTATAGAGATTGTTGAATACTCAATATCTCCATGATAAGGAACTCCTGGTTCACTGTAGATTTCTCCACTTGGAATAAAAAGATCATTTGGCAGAATCTTTTGATTTTTAAGCTTTGGGCCGCAAACATCAGGTTGAATACAGACTTCTGTGGCGCAAATGCAAGTGTCAGCCCTTTCCTCAATAAGATTTGTCTCAACAAATCTTCTTAGGTCACATGCATCTATCTGTGATTCTTTGTGAAAGACATTGGAGTATATAATTGACCAATTTTTACTAACATAAGGTGTTTTTACGAGATTTAGATTATCTGCAAACATGTTTACAGCGGTGCCGCTAGATATGGTTACATCAAAGCCTGATGAGCCATTAAAAGATATTGCGGTACCGCCAGAATCCTCAACACTAAGAGTTACCTCAAGCAAATCTGCATCAAAAACCTTTGAGGAAACGTAATACTCGCCAGCATCGGAAGAGGGGGATGACACAACCACCTTGTCACCGAGTCTTACCGCGAGACCCTCCTCTTCTTTTGATACTAAAAATTGAACACTATTTGTTGCAGAGTCCGTGCTTCCAGAAAGAGCCGTGGCAGTGTAATCAGAGGAGTCAAAAATTTCTGGATAATTATTATCGTCTAATATATTTTCTAGAGTTACTTTTAAAACCTTAATTGATTCTTCTGCTTCAAAGTTTACATAGCCATCTACAGCATCTTCTAGTAACTCTATATCTTCTCCATCCACAGTTCCGTCATTATTTAGATCAGATTGAATAAAGTCTACTAAATCAATTTCTCCGCCCAATATCCTGCGTTCTGTGGTTTGCGCCCCTAGAGTATTTCCCACCAGAGCTAGCAGAGCATCTATATCATCTGCAGTATAAGCGCCATCATCATTTAAATCGCCAAGCTTAAGAACGCTACACTCTACTCTTGTAATCTTATATCTAGAGTTACATTCGCAGTCTAAATCTGGAGTAAACACCCTTCCTAATAAGTTCTCATTTAATAAATCTGTTCCGGGATCTACAAACAAAGCGTGATCTCTGCCTAATAATCCGGGTTTATCTGCAACACCAGATATATCCTGTGCATCCCTAACATTAGTATCAATAACTCTGCTCAAAATCAGAGGAAATTCAGACAACTCTTCGTCAAGCTCGGATTGGGTCAAAACACCTATTGATGGGGCATCTTTAATCTTTGTATGAACAAAGTTTCCGGTTCTAGGATGAGTAGACGGGCTTACAAACTCGTCCTCTCTATAAAGAACAATATAATTTTTTTCGCCCTCTACAACAGTGGATAAAGGTATGTCTTTTATAAAAAACGGTACTCTTGTTGACCCCACATATTCTACAGTTTTTGGAACAGTTATTGGAAATCCATCTGTAGTATAGGCTTGACCATCCGTTATCTCTATGGTATCCGAGTGTACAACAATCCACATAGAAAGATCTGGATAATCAACGTAAGATGAATTGCTGGGGTCATATTCTATTAGGCGACTATCTTGTCTACCAAACCTTTCTTCTGGATTAAGATCCTGGCCATTGTCAGTCTTTCTTGAAGGCTTATAATAGCCTGCGGGGATACCTAGTGTTCCAACGCTATTATTGCCCCTTCTGGACACTAGAACTGCATAAAATTTATCCGACTGTAAGCTAGGTTCGATGTTTGGATCTGCTATTAAGGTTGTCGAAAGATCAATGCTAACAACCTGGGGGTTTCCATCTAGCTTTACACCCATATCTTCTATGTCTTCTTGGGAGTAAGAAACTTCAATAATAGGAGATAATTCTGGATCAAAATCCAAAAGATTCTCTGGATTAGGATCGGTAATACAGGATATATTGTCTAATAGCTTGTGAATAGAGACAACTATTTCGCCGGAAAAATTATATTCACTACCAACTGCGGCGGAATCGTCTCTTTTAACATAAAAAAGAAGATCAAGCTTTTGTATATTATTGGTTTTGGCTAAAAATTTCTGGCCATATTGTATTGTTTGATCAGCATTAGGTTCAAATAGTAAATCTTTTGATGATGAAAGTTCAAAGTAAAGCTCATTAAAGCTATAGCTTGTTCCAAGCGCAAGTTTTAACTCTTCTTCAATAGACAGGCTTGTCGATGAAGTGATAAAGGATGCTAGGTCATAGTTTGGAGACTCTATCTGAGAGAAGGTGTCTGTTCTCGCATGAACCCTTAAAGGCTCAGATTCTCTAAATACAATTTTTCCGCCATTAGAGTTTGTTTGAATGCTATCTAGTGATGCAGAATACTCACTTTTGCCGACCCCACCAGAAAAATTATTAAAAAATACAGCTATAACTTTGGTAAAGTAATTTTTAGTAATCTTAGTTTGGTTTAAATCAAAATCCACCAACTCTGTTATGAGTTCTCCCTGAGTTTTGGTAGAGCTATACCTTAGGCCAAGAATTAAAACTTTAGCCTTAAGTCTTCCGCCTATATCCAAATCACTGGCAGTTACCTCTAATCTATTGCCGTATACAGTATCGCTAGGCTGCGAGTCAAATAGTATCGCTGTTCCATCGAATCTTCCAACGCTAATTTTTGACTCTGAATCATTAGTGTCTTCTGAATATGTCCCTGGAGATGATGTATCAAAAAGTACTTTGCTTTCAAAGATGCTATCTCGAACAACACCGTTTTGATGAAAGTCCAAGATAATATTTGACGCTAAGTTTCTGTGATGTATCTGTTCTGTATCAAGATCTGATTCAGTAACTCTTTGTCCATCAAAAAAGTTGACTCTAGGCAGATTTTCTCTACTTTTCCTTGACATCAATCGCTCCTAATGCTTTGCTCTCGATAAAGCCTTTATTATTAATAGAGATTATTTGCATAAATTTCTTGGAAATTTTACCAAGGCATTAGTGTGTGAAGGCTTTAATCTATTGACTAATTCTACAATTAAGTCTTCTATGTTTTCTGTATTAATTTTGTTAAACTCATCAAATATTTCAATATCAAAGTTAAAGATTCCTCTTTTTGGATCAACGACAAGAGCGTACCTGGGATCTTCATCAGATTTTATATCTAACAAGAATGTTGTTGAATCATCCTTTTGTACTGGTAAAACCGTATTTATATTGCTTGAAAAATCTAAGTCAATACTATCTCCACTTGGAGATCTCGTATTATCTCTAGGCTTATTGCTAAATCTAACATTATCAATTCTAGCCAATGAAGTATTGCTGTCTAGAATACTTCCACCTATTGATATTATCCTAAAATCATCAGTTAAAGTAATCTTTCTTTTTCTAACTAAATTATTATCCGAATTTGAGCTTTCGCCGTAAACGTAACCGCCGCCATATTTAATCCCAGGAGCACCATAGGTAATATTTGTCGGAGCAGCTCCATCAACAAAAAGTTTAATCATATCATCAGATGAATTTGCCTTCCAAACGCACTTGACCCTATGCCAAGTATTTCTTTTCCAATCGATATCTACACCGGCAGAAAGCTCTTTTTTACCATCATTTATTGAGAATATAAGCTCGCTATTTTCATTCTTATAAAGAGATACCCTTTCACCCTTTAGTCCCATCGGAATATAGGTAACTATTATATCTGTGTTGAAGCTTGGTAGGGCCTCCTTAAGAAGAATCGTTTTTCCGTCAGGAGATAGGCTGGCCTGATTGGAAAAATTCTTTGAAACTCCGGTTCCACCCTCCAGAACTCCAGTTAGATTGCTTCTTTCTATTTCATCAAAAATAATATTATCTTCTTCATCCTTTGTATAAAATTTTGTTAAACGCTTACTTTTATCTATAAGTTTTATGCTCAATATTTTGCTTGCAGAATTAGGAAGCTCAATTTCCACTGGACTTTTTGATTTAAGCCTCTTTGTATTTATAGAAGAGATATCAAAGTAATACCTTTTTGTTGAATCATTTATAGTGTCTAATATAGGGCTTATCCAAAACTCAATTGTTCCACCGTTTTTTCTAAATATAGATTCATCATTATTTAGAATAAGAGGCGATCTTCCTGCGAATACAGCTGATAGCCCAAAGCTATTATTAACGCTCATAGAGCTAACTAGCATCTTATCATTTCTTGTGTATATTGCATCATTAAATAGCGGACCACCCTCAGCTTGGCTGCACTCTACAAATGTTTCTTTTGCAGTGGCCGCATCAAAGCCCATTCTTATCATTTTTGACTCAAATTCTTCTTGGTTATTAATATATTTAAGAAGAGCCTCTCTATCCTCTCTGTCTAGTCTAAACTTATAGTTGTGGGTTGTATTCAAAAACTCTTTTTGCCTTAGCCTTCTGGACTGAAGATTAATTGGATCATCAAAATTAACAAGAAGAAGCGTTTGATCGTCAGGACACGATGGATTGGGAGAGACGTAATCTCTGGTTATGCTTCTTGTTCCCTTTGTATACTTTTCATAGGCTCTTGTATCACTTGACATTTCAGTGATAATTTTAAGATCATCAAGAATAGCTCCAACTGGATTTTCACCACTTAAGTCGGTACCAAAATAAGACTGATGACCTATATTTGGTATTTTAACATTTAAAAATGCAGGGTATTTAACAGAGTAAACTCCAGCGATAAGTTCGAATGGATAAGATCCATTCGTTCCAAACGAGCTAATGATAAAGCTGCCATTTGCATATCTAAAAATCTCTGCGTATTCACCATTATTATTTTGAACGGTTATTGGGTCTCTTTCTTTGATCTCTAGGACCAAAGCCTCATAATATGGATCTGCAACTATAAGCGATCCCTCTACTGAGTTTACCTCTAAGAATATTTTAGACCCAACTATATCTCCATTTCCATTAACCAAAAACTTCTCAAAGTTGGATCCATCTAAGGTTTTTCCTCTAACAATAATGCTGCTTCCCTCATCAGAATAACCATCGATATATCCATCATTACAGAAAACGATATTATCAGAATCAATATTTATAGTTAAATATCTACCAGAGTTTGCCTTCGCAATCTGCTCATGATCAGACGATAGTTTCGCCATATCACCTAGCTGTGTATTAAATGCTGCAGAGTAATTTTCAGACAAAGCAGCTATTGTGCAATCCGGAATATACCTATCCTTTATAACTCTTGTTATTTTTACAGAGCTTAAAGAAATTGGCTCAACGGCATGAGACATAAATATGCTTTTACCGCCCAGGCTTTTTATGTAACCCTGTCCTCTGTGCTTTACGTTATCCTCATATGTAGCGCTAGGCAAATATGAGGATCCAGAAAGATGAACTTTTTCATTTACGCCTCTAAATAGCAATCCAAAGGTTTTAATATGAACATCTAAGTCTGACAGTTCAACGGTTGAAGTCCAGTTGCAATTTTTATCAACACCTACAAACTCAATTATCCCGGTCTCTACATTTAACCTGTATTTAGGGCTTATAATTGAGTTTGCATTCTCTATGTTTATCTCCCCACCTTTAACTGAGTATCTTATTCCGCCAATCTCCTCTTCTGTTTGGTCGCATTTTGTTATATAAATTGAGAAGTTTGAGTTAGCCAAATCTGTTTCAATAGACTCTTTTATACCAGCAGCTGGAGCTAAAGAAAAATGAATATCATTTGCAGAAACATCAAAAGTTACAGGCATCAGAGTGTCTGGATCAAGCATGATAACTCCAGATCCCACCATTTGACCTACAAGGTATTTTCCACCAACGTAAGTGCTGGCGGCGTCTGACGAATGGAATATAATAGATCTGCCCATCATATCGCTCGCAAAACTAAATGATGATGATGAAAATACTGAAGAGTTGGCTAAAACTGTTCCATCAG
>Ga0209756_1002350_pt1 | contig 16464 bp, 12 predicted proteins | sample ETNvirenome_6_85_FD_184071 | JGI IMG/M metagenome (GOLD analysis project Ga0209756, IMG submission 184071) | Marine viral communities from the Pacific Ocean - ETNP_6_85 (SPAdes) (version 3) | ecosystem: Environmental > Aquatic > Marine > Oceanic | place: Pacific Ocean | collected 2013-06-19
TGAATAGGTCGGGGGTGCCCTTTCTTTACGGAGTATTATAGATGAACTTAGCGCAAATAAAGGGTCGTATTAAAAACCAACTGGACTATACCCCAGTCCCTTCTGCTGCATTAGGCAACTATCTTACTTCTGTTATTAACGACGCTTACCTTGACATTTGGTTGCGTCGTCCTTTCCTATTCAACCAAAAAGAAAAAGACATCAGGGTCTTCAAAGACTTTGAGAATAGCGACATCTTGAACGGAGGAGGGGCTGTTGGTTCGAACACCATAGTCTTTACCCACGGTTCAGATGTCATTGCTTTTACAGCCGCCTTCTTCCAAGCAGGAGATACGCAAGTAAAAGAAAAGTTTGTGGGCGCTTACATTAAAGACCCTAACGGTGTGTCGTATGAAATCAAAAATGTGTTATCTACAACACAGTGTAAGTTGGACAGACCGTATGAAGGCACTACTGTTACAAGTGGAACCTTCACCATTTTCCACAGGTTCGCTTACCTTCCGAATGACCTTGTTGAGATTATGGATGTTTCTTTCCCTAACTTCCCCATTAATGTTAACAGAAGCGGCAAAGCATATTCTATCCCACGGCGTATAGATGTTTCAGTTGACCTTAACCAAGAACTTACAGGACGCAAGCCAAACTATTATGTTCCTTATTCCAAAGAGTTTGCACCGACACTTACCAACACTCTTAACCTTGAGTCAGTGGGCGCGGGTGCTATCCCTGACGGTGACCATTACTTTGCCTATACTGTTGTAAACTCAGAAGGAGCAGAGTCAGGTCTTGCTGACATCCAGTCTATCACCACAACTGGTGCAGGCTCAATAACTATAACAATGAATACAGGCTTCTCTAACGATAAAGAGATAAGCAAGTATCACTTTAATGTTTACTACGCACAGAAGCGAGCAGGACAAGACGCTTATTCCTTTTGGAGAATAGGTGTATTGAAGTCTTATGCAGACTTCCACGACGGAACAGGTGGCGACCTTACAGATGTGGACACATTAAACTTCTCCATCACCACAGTCAACGACATTCAGCGAGCAGAGTTCCCCCGCTTCAACGAAGCCCTTGGAAGTAAAAAGGTGCGCTTCCATCCAAGACCTACTGCTGTGGATAAGTCACTAACAGTTTCGGGTGAATCTATCCCCAACGAACTAACCTTTTTCCACCTACGCTATACATACAAACCACAGGAACTTGTGGATGACTTTGATGTCCCCTCCATCCCAAGTGAGTTTCACCAACTTATTATTGACAAGGCTCTTGTGGATGTCCACGCCAAGTACGATAACCTGTCTGCCTCACAGTCCGCTGAGCGTAGGTATGAACGCAGGGTGCGAGCCTTGGACGCACGATACTCCACAGAGAGAGATGGTACCTTACAACGCGGTCAGTCAATGAGATGGGGAGGGGGGCGCAACACGCTGCCTGTCAATAGGTCGCTTATTTACAAGGGGTAAACTATGGCAGACGCAAAGTTAAAGTTCATTGGTGGTATCAACCACACGCCCTATGAAGTAGGCGCTGACGATATAGTCAACCTGCGTTATGACAGCCAACGCTACTGTTGGGCTAATGATAGGTCATACACAAGTTGGTATGCTCCTGACTCTGATGGCAGCGTAGCAGGTGAGCCAGCCACAGAAGAAGTGTTTTCTGTTTATTCTTACCAGCGACACAAGTCTTCTTTGCAGTCCATTCTCTTTGAAGAGTATGACTCTATAAATAAAAACTTGGACCTCAAAGTTGTGAATGGTCCAGTAACAACTACACTGCAAACCGATAGGGCTCTACCTTCTAGTAATGACCCCGGCACACAGTATTGTAGAATCGGAAAGTTTCTTTTTGTTGTCAACGGAGAAGACTCTCCCCTTCTTTACCGTGGTGGTCGTACTGCACGCACAGCGTTCTTCCACAACAGACCCACATCTCCTTTTGCACATCCAGCACCAAACCTGATGGACGGCGAGTTCGGTAGCCAAACGAGAGGCACCTTACAGAAGCGTCAACGCATGGGTAATGCAGGTATCAACATCTTTGATGCCCACGGCAACTTAGGTATGGCTCCTTCACCGGAGTTCCTAAATGATGTAACAGGAGGCACAGCCAACGAGTATGCTGAAACAACAGACAACTGCTATGAGTATGCTGTATCTTTTGTAATGGATACAGGTGCAGAGTCGCAACTATCTGACTTCTCCAACCAAGTTACTTGGGGCTTTAATGGAGGTCAGCAGCGCAATGCAGCACACCAACAGTACAAGTTCGGTGTCTCGGTCAGAGACATCCCAGCAGGACCAGAGGGCTGCGTTAAGCGCCGTCTCTACCGCACCAAGAACCAGCGCAATGGATCTACTGGCGAAGGTCGTGTCCTCTATTTCCTTGCAGAGATACCAGATAACACAACAACAGTTTTTATGGACCTTATACCTGACTCTGGTTTGGGTGCTGTTGCACCTTCGGTTGTAGACTCCGCTGCTTTCCCAACAGGCATCTCGCTTCTCGCAGCATTCAAGAACCATCTTATCGCAGCAGGCTCACCAGAGAACCCAAACATACTTTACTATTCCAAGGGCAACCTGCCAGAGCAGTTCCCAGCATTTAACTTTTTTGATGTAGGCGACAGAGATGGTGGTGCGATAACCGCCTTATATGCTGCGTCGAATGTTTGTTATGTGTTTAGAGAAAAGTCTATTGATGCTCTGGTTGCAACAGACAACTTAGAACTACCATTTAAAATAGTTCCTATTGTGTCGGGTGTAGGCACCTATTCACCTAACTCTATCTGTGAGGTTCCTGCTGTTGGCGTTGTGTTCTTAGGTTCAGACAAACAGTTCTATTCTTTAAAGACCGGTGGCGACAACTCTTACTACGAGGGACAGACTGGTCTTATCCAGATAAGCCAGCCCATCTTTGACTTGTGTGAAGAGATAAGCAACTCTTCTCTTGGTCGTGTGTCTGGTATCTATTCTAAGCGAGATGAGGAATACTGGGCTACTTGCCCTGTAAATGGTGGGAGGTATTCTACAAAAGGATTTGTTTTCCACGCAAAGCCAAAGGTTTGGTCAACAAGGGATAACATTCCTGCTGCTTGCTTTACAGAGATCCCAGAACGCTGGATATGCTTTGGCTCTAACGCTGGTCTAACTAACCTGCCTGTTATTGATGGAACAGACGAGAGTGCTAAGAACAAAGGTCTTATGGTGTGGTGTGGTGCCCGAGGCAAAGGTTACGAAACCGGGACATCTGGACAGGGAGAACGCACATTAGCAGCAACCGCCAACAACTATGTCTATGAGACAACTTGGCTGGACTTTGACGATGCAAACATTATTAAACATCTAACAGGAGTTACTCTTTATGTCTATAAAAATGTTGGTGGCGGTGGTGAGATGTCTGTTGGTGTGGACTACAAACCTATTAACTATTCTACGGCGTCGGAAGAAGGACAAATAAAGACCGCCTTCTCTACATACAACTCTGAACAAACCAAAGCAGGCGTGTATAGTTCAGCAGACACTACCTTTGATGGTAACTTCCGCACCGACTCTGTTAAAACTATTGACGCAAACAGATACTCTACAAAAGAAATAACACAAGTTCGCATCTCAAACCCTTATGGTTCTTTCCAGATTACTGATGCTCCTGCCGTCAACAGTGATGCAGAGCAAGGCAGTGGCGGAAACAGATGGTACAAGGTGCGCTTTGATGGAGACAAGCCAATGGCACTTATCGGTTTCTCTTTACACTACGAGACCTCTGCTGGTCAAAAACAACTTAGTTTTGCAGCAGGCAAGCCTGACTCCGATACACTTATAAGGAATGTGATGGGACTATGAAACTCTACCCTACAACAAATACTATTCTAAACGGCAATGATGTACAGGCTGAAACTCTAAACGCAGAAGTGCGTGAGTGTTTTGAAGTAGCCAACGGCGGCATAGACCAGTATAACATTGAACTGGGCACTACCACTTGCGGCGGTGCTGGGCTATCAAGTTTAAAGTTCGCTGATAACGCTTGGAACCAAGTCTTCACTGCGGGGGGTGGTGAGCAAGGACTTAACGGGGACATCTTTACAATCAGAGAAAAGTCTACCTCTGTTGCCCAGCATCGCTTTGTTACGAGAAGTCATCCAAACATTAAGGCTGGTGTTGTATCAGGTCACCTACAAATAAGATACTGGATGAATAGCCTTGCTCTTTCCAACGAAGCAAAGATAGATTACGACCGCGCTGCTTTTGAGGTTGACCCTACTTGCGACTTTTCTATCTATGCAAACGGAGCCAAGGTAGGTGAGACAGACACAGTTTCTAAAACAACCCATGGCACAGTTACTATTCCGTTTCACTTCTACCATCCGGGGGGCGACATAAGGATGGACTTATTCTGCAATGCCAACGGTGGTGAGCCAGAAGTAGATCTAACAGCATACTACCCTAACTTAGAGTATCCTAACTTAGTTCCTTATAACTTTCGCTTTCGGATCCAGAACTACCACTACTTTGCAAATGTGAGGGTGCGCTAATGGCTATTAAATCTTTTACACCTTTCAACAAGGGTGGTCTCATTCAGTCAGACGACTGGAACACAACCTTTCAAACAGATGGTCTTCAAGGGACCATAGAGGGCGTTGTAGGCGAGCAGGTGTCCAAGGAGGGTATTACCCTTGATGTGTGCAACAAAGGGCTTCACGGCACCGCTGACGGCGTGTCAGGGGGTGGCGCACCACACTTCTTCGGTCGCAAGACAGACCGCTGCCAAGCAGACCACATCATCCAGACTACTGGTGAGGTCGCTGTAACAAGCAATGGTGGCTTTACACCTCTTACAGTTGACTGGACAGATGAAAGAGCAAACCTACAAGTAGGAGATCTGATTGTTGTAGAGTTTGTTGGAACACTTGATACAGTCCAGTATTGCACAGAAACTTGGGCGGTCGGTGGCACGCCAGACCCGACGCAACCCCCCGGCACACCATCAGATTACTTTGACAAATACTATTCATCTCTTCGTTTTGTAGTGGATACAGACGGCTCAGGTGGAAGCGGTCCGCAGGAGCCTCCCATAGCAGGACATTGTATGCACTACTTTTCTCCTTGGCAAGCAAAGACCGAAGTGCTTGGTTTGATAGAACTCGGTCTCGCTTACACCAAAGGCGACGAGGACTTTGATGGCGCGAAAAACGGTGGTCCGGGTTTTGCCTTAGACTTTCATATGCTTATGGTCTACTCTTACCTTGGCACAGAAGACTCTCTTACTTTTAGAGTCTTCGCCAAGCCCGGTGCAGGTCCGGGTTCACAGGATAGCACCTTCGCCCCACCTGCTATGAAGATCTACCAAGGCTCACAACTTTACTCGCAAGTTATAAGGAGAGGCAACTAAATGGCTTATACACCAGCAAGTTTAACAAGCGGCAACCAAGTTACGGTTGCAGATGTCAAAGACCGTGTTGATGCTTTCCGCACAGAACTAAATGTAAATAAACTTACAAATAGCGATTTTGACAACTCTACCCTAACCGAAGAAAACATCGCAAGACCAGAAGTTATTAACCAAGGTGGCGGTGTTATAGAAGTTCGTTTAGAGTCTGGTGGTGTAAAGTATTATACAAAACCAGTTGCAGCCCTTACAGTTATAGAAGACGATAGTATTCTAGATAGCGGCAACAAAGGAGACCCAAAGTTCTCCCTGCCCCCAGCAAGCAGTAAGCCAGAAAACTCTGGTGCAAATACTATTTTACATAAGATAGACACTGATGCTATCAACGAGGGTGAGTATGACAAGATGGTAAGCCTCCCGGCTAACGGTCTAACAGTTAAGTTGGATAGGAAGTGTGAGGTAAGAATCGACTGGAAGGCTGTGGTAAACAACTTATTAAACAACAGCATCGGGACATCAGTAGACTTAACAAGAGACGATGCAGGTATTAGACAGTTAAACTTGCTTGTTATGAGAAAGCCAGATGGCAGCATTTCTCTTGTGTCAAACGGCAAATGCAAGTCAGGGGCAACATACACCCAGTCTGTCTTTGCCCTAAGAGACCAACACCAGTTAGGCTTCCTTACTGTTGATGGTTCAACAAACCCAACAGGCGAATACACTTTTTATGTTGTATCAACAATAAGAAAGTCAAGCGACCAAGGTTCTATTTACGGAACACACATAGCACTACAAGGCAGAACAGAGATGTCTGTTGAGTGGTGGTATACAGAATAGACAATACATTTATTAGATAGGAGAGAACAAGTATGCCAGCATTAATGTTAGGAGCCGTTGCTCTTGCGGTTGGAGCGGCAGCAGGGATTACAGAGTCTGTTATTGCAGCCGTCCCCGGTCCAAAAGAAAAAGAGCGTGCAAGAAAACTGGAAGATATGCAGAAGGCTGCTGCCCGAAAGTTAAAGCGTGGTGGCTATGGCTTTGACGAAGCAGAGCAGGAGCAACTTTTTAATGTTGGTCTGTCTGCTGTTCAGGGTGCTGAGCGTGAATACTACTCTCGTCAGAACGAACTGGCTGCTCTCCAAGGCATTACAGGTGGCGCACTTATCCAGCAGGACCTTGCAAGACAGGAGGCTGCTGAGCGTCAGCGTGCTACTGTTGGTCAGGATGTTCGTAAGTTAGAACTACAACAGCGTCAGTTAGAAATGAAGCAAGACAAGCAAGACATACAGCGACAGGAAGACATTGTTATGCAGGATGAGAGAGCAAGAGCGGGAGCCGTTATCCAAGGTGTTAGTGAGTTTGGTGATGCTGCTATGGACTTCGGAACATTTATGACGATGATGGAAATGAAGTATGGTGGCGGTGGTGGAGGCACTGACCTAACGACAGCACAGCAGATAGACGCAGCAAACTACGGTCAGGGCGCAGTTGGCGGAACTGCAAGACCGGGTGCGGGACAGTTTGATCAAAGCACTTGGAATGTATAAGGAGTAAGTTATGGGAAGTTATGCAGATAGATTAAGAGCAAATATGACTATGTTGTATCAGTTCAAAGAGGCTGAGTTCAACAACATTTTAACTTACCTCGTTGAGCAGGAGAAGATACAGCCGGGTCTTGCCACAGCGTTGGCACAGGACTTTCAGCGTCGTCAGTCTTCTATCAAAGATAGGCGCAATGCACTCGCAAGACTAAGGCAGTCTGGGCTTGAAGCAGATGCCAACCTTCTTACAGAAATAGAAAAGATGAAGGGCGAGATGTCTGTCGCCAGAGCAAGAAACATTACAGAGGTTTCTGTTGCCAGAGCCGGACTTGAAGATACTTTCCGTGAGAACCTAAGTAGTGCAAACACAGATGGCGCTGTTGCATTTGGTCGTGCCGTTGAAACAAGAGACGCAAAGACAAAAAGAGAAGTTGCTATTGTCGGCGGTACCGGAGACTTCGAGCAGGATGTTACTAACTCTGCTGTCGATTATGTTGAGTCCATTCACTTAGGCGCAATAGAAGGTCTTGGTGGTGATTCTGTTGCTGCTGCTGTTTATAAAGAAAAGTTGGATGGAGACTTGCGCGAGGCTATTGAGAACCGTGCTTCGCAGTCTGGACAGTCGGTTGATGTTGACAAGGTTGTTGAGGCTGTTTATGCTCAGACCGGACTTAGTGCTATTCAGGACGCCGCCACCACGCGCCAAGAAAAGCAAGAGGACTTTGAGGAAGTTAAGAGTGAACTGCAAGCAGGCGGCATTAGAACACCGTCAGAAGCCAAACTTCTTGCTCTTGGTTTTACACAGGAACAAGCCGACAAAGTGTTTGGAAAACAAGAGGTAGACCCCAAGTTGGTGTCTGCTGCTTATTATGCTCGCTACCTGCCACAGTTCCAAGAGGAGTTCTTGGATACAGGTGAAACGCTTGCTGCCTTTGAGGACAGGTTAGAAGGTGGTGATGATGAGGCAAACAGACTTTATGATCATGTATTAGGTCTTGGTGCAGCGGACATTAACCTTCTTTCCGAGGGTCAGTATCCTTACGAACTTTACCAGATTAGTCAAGCAGAACAGAAGTTAAGAACTGACCGTGAGGCAGCAGAAGACTTTACCGAGCAGGGTCGTGAGCGTAAAGACTATGAAGACATTTACCAAGAAGCACGACAGATATACTCTAACTTATTTAAGCGTCGTCCCACTGCCGGTCAGAAGCGTCAGTTAGAAGGTAGACTTGAAGCAGACCCAGAAATGCGTCAGGCTGTTGCACAGGTGGCTGAGGAAGACCCATCAAACTTCCAGTCTGCTATTACGCCAAACATAGCACGTAGCATTGCGAGCGCACACCGAGACGATATGATCGTAATGGATGAGAGTGGACAGAACTTAGCAACACCAGACGGTGCACCTATTACTACTTTTGAAATGTTGTTTGAGGCTACGGGTGGAAACGAGAACCCAGAAGGTCGTGAGGCTATGGTAAGACTTGCAAAAGTTATACAGTCAAGCCCGAAGAATGTAAACCGTCAGTCTGCTATTCTTAACCAGTATGCAAGAACCATTAGTGGTATGACGCCTGACCAGCGCGAAGCAGCAACACAGGACAGGTTCCCATCAGCACCACCAGTAGCACCGCAGGCACAGGCACCACAGGCACAGCCAAAGCCCACGGACCTACAACTGTTAGATGCAGGTGTCTTGAATCAAGTAGCACAAACAGGAGGGGCACAGGCAGGCTCAGCCATCGCCAGCGGTATTGGGACACAGATACTAACAACTCTCACTCCTATGACCAACGAGCAACTTAAACAACTGGGTGAGCAAGGATACGATGGTTGGATTGAGGCTGCGGGAATGGAAGATGTTCTAACAGCCGAAATGAAAAACTCTTTAAAAGAAGTTGCAAGCCAAGGTCCTCTAACACAGCAAGCATTTGATACTATCCTTGGCGATAGAAACAAAGACCCGGTCTCTATTATGCAGACGCAGGCATACTTTAATACTATTAATACTATTAAAGATGACTAAGGTATAACTAATGGCGAAACCACAAGAAGTCCCTATTGTACCTGAGTTAGAGCAGCAGGAGTTTGCTCCGTTAGAGACTGAACTTCCAAGACTACAATCGGAAGCGGTTGAGGCTGTAAAAGAAAGAGATAGGCTTGACCCTATTGAAGACGCAGAAGAGATACAAGAGTTAGTCCAGCAGACCGGTGAGGTTGTAGAGGCTGATAGACTTGTTACTGGTGCGCGTGCTACACCCCTGCCCCAGTTCCTTGATACTGCTATTGGTGTTTTACCCAGAGGTCCAGAGCAGGTTGTAAGGGCTATGCTTCCAAGGAAGATTCTTACACCACAAGAAAACGAGCGTGCCAAAGCAAAGTTTCGTAACGAAGTAATACCAGAGATTTTTGATGACTATTTGAATGACATAGACGAACAGTTCAACCAAGGCAACATTACACGAAGCAAACGAGACGCAGCCTACGAACTGAGTTCGGATGACTTCGCTGATCTTATACAGGGGCAGTGGGGTGAGCGTGGTCAGTGGCTTATCACTGATGAACAAGGTCGCATAATGACCGGTCTTAACATCTTGGGTACAGAGATACTTGGTGGAGAAAAAACTTTACCTGATGATGTAAAGCCTGCCGTCGTAGAAGCGTGGTATGGTTCTTTGCTTAGAGACTTTTTGATTATTGAGTCTGGTGTCACAGCGGTGGGACAAGAGGTTATGTCTTGGGTTCCACTTAAAGGTTTCCAAGATACAGTGGGTGCAGATGATCCTGTCTTTGAGCGTTGGGCAAAGAACCAGCAGATGGGCTACGGTATTGAAGAGTTGGCTGCTGACATAGGTGAAGCACCTACAAGAACATTACAGAATGCAGCAAGATTGATTGTTGAAGAGGTCGGCATAAAAGGACTTACTGGTCCTGACGATACTATGTTAGAAGAGTTTGCAAATGAAGATGAACTTGCCGAGCGTGTAGGTGAAGGGCTTTGGTGGATTGGTCTTGCTGGTTCTTTCCTACTTCCCATGGATATGTACATTGGTCGTTATGGCAAGGGCGGGGTTAAGGCTGCGGCAACAGCAGGCGCGAGGGCAGGGAAATGGGCTCAAGAAGCAGCGGGCTTTACCACTAAGAGCGCCACAGAACAAACGCCGTTCGTCGGTAGGTTCCTTGGCAGAACTGATTTAGGTGATGACTTAGGTTTAAACCCTGCCGACATTCGCCTTGACATTGTAGAAAGTAATGCTCGATCAAGCGAGATGATGAATGTTGCCCAAGAAGCACTGAGCGGCGGTGAAGTCAGCGCCGGAACCAAGGCAGCACTTGAAGAGGCTGGTATCCCCGTAAAAGATGGCAAGGTGCCTGATGGTGAGTTGCAGGGGATTGTAAGAGGTGCAGCAGAAAGAGGGAGAAAGTATCTTACAGACGAGCAGGACCTTCGTGCGAGCCGTGACGCAGATGATGTTACCGGCACGGTGCAGGGTGTAAAGACCCGCGTAGAAGACTTTGAGTCAGCCGTAGTAAAAGACGGGGTAGTAATAGTTAACGACAACCCGGTTATTATTAGGACAAGCAAGTTGGGGCTTGATCCTGAAAGCGGGCAGTGGAACCTTGCCGGTGGGGAGCGTCGGATGGATGCTCCCAGAAGAGGAGCCCAGTGGGGAGATGAAGGCGCAGAGGTTTCTTCAAGGCTTGAGAACGAGGAGATCGCTGGTCGCTTTATACAAGAGCAGGTTGCTATTGAAATAGCAAAGCGTAAAGCCCAGCGCGCCCTTGAAACAGGCAGGAAAAGAGTAAGAGGATCTTGGTGGACCCCTAAAGAACTTGTGCTTCTTACTCCAAGAGTAGCAGTTCCGAACGGGTTACTTCCAAAGATCCGTAAGCAAATAGCCAATGAAAAGGTTAACGATACAAATCTTGGTGGGGTGCTTTCTGAAATCTCTGCAAACGCACAGACATTGCAAAAAGAAGCAGTGTCTCCAACGCCAAAGGCAGATGCAGTAATAGGTGCAGGTGAGACGGTCGGACCTAAACAAGAAGCCATTCTCAAACTTAAACTCGCCTTTGAAGATCTCCACATCTATTTGTTGGATAAGGGTGGCAACACATTAGCAGCCAAACAACTTATAGAAGACCTAAATAGTTTTATTGAGAAACTCAAAAGCAGACCACTTACCAATGCTGAACTAACTGAACTTGCTATTATTCAGCGAGAAGCCTTTGACCTTATAGCAGAGAATGTGGCTTATAAACTTGCTCCTAACAAGGTAATGTCTATTGCAGACTTGGAAAAGGTTTTTGTTGAGTCAAAGAAGATTGTTGAAGAGGGCACAGTAGCCCCTTCTCCGGGTGATCCAACAAAGTTAGTAGGCGGTCAAAAGGTTCAGCCAAGGGTAGACGCCAACCGCATTACTCGTATTAGGGCTGCTGCCAACATAGAAGACATTAATAACCTTGTGCGTCCACCAGAGTTAAAAAAGTCTGGCTTTACACAAACTATCAAGACAGCAACAAACTACATTACAGGTGGCAAGGGAGTCAAAGGCGTAGGCGCAGTTGGCAGAGGTCCAGCATACAAGATTGCACTTAAGAGACTAACAGACAGGTTAGGAAACTTGGACGAGGAAGCAAGGCTTTCTTTGAAAAGAACTGTGCAAGACATTAAACGAAACCCAGAAGAGTTTGCTGCGAAGTATGGTGTAGATGTTGATGAAGTTAGAAGTTATGAAAACATTATTTCGTTTGGTGCTGTTAACGAAAGTGTATTCCGAACTCCTACTGCTCACTTTGTTGAGTTTTTAAAAGTAGGACACGGCTCTGTTGATGACATTGGTGTGCTTGTTTCTACTCGTTATGGGCAACAGTTGCTTGCTAAGACAGATCAGGCAGCCATCAATAAAGTTATTAACAGCGCTCTATCAGACCCAGAGAACATCTTACACGCACTCGCAAGACAAGCAGAGACTTTTGATTCGTTCTCTCCTGCTTACTTTGAGTGGCTTGCCGGTGTTAATGTACTGCTCGGCGGTAAGCGTATGAGCAGTTATATGACTGACTTACAGCAGCGCAGAGTGTTTGGACAAGAAACAATAACAGCCAACACACCCGGCAACTCAGCGTTTATGTTTGACCCTAACAAGTTAGGTGAGAACCTTGGTATTCTTTACTACAACGGTTTAAGAACACAGGCTATTAACGACTTTGCTAAGGGTATTACACGACGATACCCAGAGTTGTTTACACCCAGCAACTTACCTGATAGGCTTCCAAATACCCGAGTGAGTATATCTGCTGCCTCGGTTAAGAACACTTTGTCAGATTTACCTTGGGAAGTGCAACCGTATCGGGAGATAACATATCAGAGTGGTGGTCCGGGTTATGCTATTGCAGAGGGTATTAACCCTGTTCTAAGACAAGCAATGGAGGCGGACCCTAACCTTTATAGAACACTTGTTAAGGCTGCGGTTGAAGATAGGATTGTTATTGCCGAAGGTGGAGTTCCAAGAGCGGTTGAAGAACTTTTAAGCGACCTTGTAACAAGGGACAATAGCAAGTTTGCCAATGATGTTCATCGTCGCGCAAGGGAATGGGCAGAAGAGAATCCTGAAGGAAAAGAAGTTCTTAGATACCTAAATGATGTTCTACCCCCACCAGAAGCGGTCGGCGCTACGGTTATTTCTTTTGCTTCTCGGACCAGTACGGAGGGTGACGTTCCTTCTGTATTCACGATACTCTTGCAAGAGATTTTACAAAACGAGTTATACGCCTCTCCGAAAGTTAACAGAATACTGAATGAGTCTTACTACGCAGACGCAACCAAGGCTGTCCCACCTGAGCGTGTTGCTGACTACTTCAAGATCTTAAAAGAACAGTTAGAAGAATCCATCAAAGAACCAGAAGTAAGAACGACATTTGAGAACAACCTGACCTCAGAGATTACTGCTGGACTTGACTTACCTACTTATGTGTTTGATACTCCGGGTGCTATTCGCGCTGATGTAGCAGGCTTCTTAGATAGCGGCACTATCAACAGTAGGTTCAGAAACTTAAACCAAGTTTGGGAGAACCGCGGTGGTCTAAACTATGCGCTAATGATCAACCGTGCTATTGTTGGAGACGGCGAGGGTATTGCTGTTGGTCCGGGGCTTGGTGCTATGGGAGAACTTCGTCGGACAAACGACCCACAACTAATCGTTGAGTTTGTTGCCAACGCAGAAAAAGCCTTGTCAGAAGCAGGAGACGATGCTGGCTCTATTGCTTTTACAAGAATGTTAAACGGGGTCTTTGCGGGGATGGGTCAGGTTCCCGGTCGCGCTGGAAACATAGCCAAGTCTGGTGTTCTTGGCGGCAACATACTTCCTAACCCTAAATATCATGTAATGAATGTCTTGTCTGCACCAGCCATTATGATGTCCACTATTGGTTTGAAAGCAGGAGCAAGGGCTTCTGTTCCTAACCTTGCCTCAACTAAGGTTCTAAGAGAACTGTATTCTTATGACCTACCGGGCGTTCCAAAGGTAGTGGACCCTAACGAAGTTGTTATAAGCATTGATGCAAAGAAACTGGGTGGGTTCGTAGAGTTTGAACTTCCAATGAAACAGTACACTGTTGGTGATCTTGCTGACCTTGTTATGAGAGCAGGCATCAACCAGTCCCAGTCAACAGCAGAGATTCGTATCAACATTTACAGAGATCTTGTAGCGTGGACAGGACAGAATATGAGGGACACACAAGGAAAGGTCCCTGTGAAAATAAAAGAATACTTGCGTCTTCTGAAAGGACAACTTGGTGGAGACAGAACTGTATGGTCTGACTTTGCTAACGCTATGGATTCCTACTACCGCACCAATGTCCTGATCAATGCACTTCGAGAAGGTAAGACGGAGCGCGCTGCCATTGACTTGGCAAGAGAAGCCTTGTTCGATTACAACAACTTAACTCGGTTGGAGCGCGAATACGTTACGCGAGGCATTTGGATCTATACTTTCCAAGCACAGAACTGGCGCACGACAGCAAGCAACATTGTTAATAACCCAACAAGAATGCTACAAGCATACAAACTTGCGCGTGGTATGCCGTCTGATGAAGAGGATGACCAGTGGAAACCCTTCATCAGCAGGTATAAAAACTCTAAGATCTTCATTGGCATTAAGAAGGACCCAGAGACCGCTAAGCGCTACGCTCTCTATGGACCGGATGTTCCTATGGTTGATGCCTTTGCGGACCTTGTATGGGCAACAGAGGGCTTCTTAGCACTATCCACCAGCGCGGCGAAGATGGATACAGAAGGTATCGGAGGTCAGATAAGAGAAAAAGGTATTACTGCACTTGAATCCTCGCCCCCCGCATTCCAGTTGGGTGGTGCTATGGCTGGTATTCAGGTTCAGTTTGGAGACTTGGTTGTTGATGAAGACAAACAGTCTGGCTACATTAACCCAGCATACATCCAGTGGCTTACGGCTACTGGTAACTGGGATTCATTCAAGACTCAGTTTAATGTAGAAGCCCGTCAAGCACGAACAGGCAAGGCTACATACGAAGGCTTTGAGTGGCGCATCAACCCAAGGGACGGTAATGCTAAGAAGCGCTGGCAGAAGTGGCAGAAAGCATTTATCTTCGTTGGTCAAGAGCGCGCAGCAAGAGAATACAAAGAACTTGTATTTCCTACATTCACAGATGCTCCCGGCTTTGAGCAACAGAAGACACTTAGGTATGACCTGCAAGGTCCTCTTGTAGACTTTGGTGTAGACATAGGTGCTCTTGGTGTGGAACAACTACCAGATGTTAAGGAAATGGAACAAAGAATACTCTACGAAGCAGAAAAAGAGTTGGGAGTTAAGTAATGACTATTTTAGGGCTAAACATAAAAGAGATAGCGATCATCGCGGGCTTGTTCATCTCATTGACTGGGTTCTATTTCAGCACGGATTATAGGCTAAATAGTTTGGAGGCGCAGGCAGCCGATGTAGGACCCGAGCACAAGTTGGATGACTTATCTGTAAGGCTAATACGCATTGAAGAGAACTTAGACTTTATGCGTAAAGACTTGGATAAGATAGAAAGACTAATAGAAAAGAGGAGATAGAAACAATGCCTGTTAGAAAAGTAAAAGGCGGATACGTCATCACGAACACAAAGGGCAGAAGCAAGACTAAGGCTGCTGCCCAGAAGAGATTGAAAGCCATTAAGGCTAACAAAAAGAAAAAGTAGACAATACATTTATTAGATAGGAGACACATTATGTCAGATGTTAGAAGTCGTAAACAATATAAAAGCGTTGCTGGTGTGGTTACAGCCAGCACAGACATTGGCTCGTCCTTTGCTACCGGCAAGGCTACGACCTTTGCCATCCCAGTAACTGGTGCGCCCAACGGCAGCATTACAATCCAGCCCAACTACTTGATAGTTCAGGGCTCTACTGCTGGTTCTGCAACCAAACTTACTATTGCTATCTCAACCGATAGCGGCGGTGATGCGATCATTATTCCAGACACGGAAGCCACACTTGCTCTTGGCAAGACAACGGCTACGGACTGTATGGCTGGTTATGCTATTGACCTGCCCTATGTAGATACCAGCGGTTCAGGTATTACTCTTTACCTGCACTACAAGGCTGACGCCGGTGCCACACTGGACATCGATGTAGCCACGCTATACTACACGGAAGGAGTGCGCTAATGCCTGTTGCCAAAGTTAATGTTGGCAGGGTTATACCAGATAATACGATGCGCTCTCTTGATGGGTCGCAGGATACGTCGAAGTGGGCTCTCCTAACCACAAGCGGCATCCAGTCTACATCTGACCCTAACGGCTTAGAGACAAGCAAAGCAATGTCTGGCAGAGAGTTTCAGTTCCGGGGGGGCACACCCTCCGGATCAAGCCTTTCCAACCCTAACGACGGTTGCCTTTATAACTTTGTTATTATAGATCCTGACACTGGTGCAACTATTGATCCCAAGGATGGAGGGATTGTTGCTGTTGAGTTTTACTTTAAGTTAGGAACTAATGTTCCAGACACACAGAACGACCAGATAACTTGCGGTGTTTGGAACGGATCCGCTGGTGGCTTTGGTGGATACAAGCAGGACAATACTGCAAAGCGGGTGTGTGCCGGTTCTTATGCCAACACACAAACCTCATCTTATACTAATGTATCTGGCAATGTTTACTTAGTCCAGATCGGATGTGCAGACACTGACGGGGAAACCAAGGCTACTATTGGTCCGCCTATGTGTACTGTGTTTGATGATGCTGGCACCCCTGCACGCGCTGATGGTCGTGTCTTCGCCACAGCACAGGAACTCTCTGCCACCTTCCAGATTGCTCTTGTATTTGCTGGTGATGTGGACGCAGAGATTTACTACCGAGTGGTATACCCACCTTCCAGTCCTTTCTAAGAGGAATAATAACCGAAGTCGTTTGACTTTTGCCTAACTATTTACTATTAGAATAGTAGCACATAGGAGGGCTTTATTGTTGTCAAAACGAAAATACGGAACTAAAACGAGGCGTAAGCCAAGACTTA
>Ga0209756_1002366_pt1 | contig 16387 bp, 18 predicted proteins | sample ETNvirenome_6_85_FD_184071 | JGI IMG/M metagenome (GOLD analysis project Ga0209756, IMG submission 184071) | Marine viral communities from the Pacific Ocean - ETNP_6_85 (SPAdes) (version 3) | ecosystem: Environmental > Aquatic > Marine > Oceanic | place: Pacific Ocean | collected 2013-06-19
ACGATATCTACCGCACCACGTTCCGTGGTCCTGGTACTTGGATTGTTACCTCTCCAATTATCGCTTCGATGTTAGAGTCCGCTGCCAAGCTTGAAGGTGGTATGGCCCCAAGTGATCGTCCTACGAACATCACTGCGAACTCGATTGAGTATCGTGGTAAGTTCGCTGGTAAGTATGATCTTTATATCGATCCTATGTACCCTGAGGACGAAATGATGATTGGTTACAAAGGTACTGGTCCGATGGATGCAGGTTATGTTTACTGCCCCTACATCCCGCTCCAGCAACTGCCAACTATCACTGATCCCCTGACCTTCCAGCCCAGGAAAGGTATCCTTACCCGCTACGGTAAGGCTGCTGTTGCTCCTGCTGGTAGATTCTATCGGATCATTAGATTAGTTGGTCTGTCCAACAACTTCATGTACCAGCCTGGGATCAAGACTGCGCAGACCACCACTGGTGGTGACTACGCCAACATCCCGACCGTCTAGGTAGAGGAAAAGTAAGAAACAAGAAGAGCCAGGAAATAATCTTCCTGGCTCTTCTTCTATACCTATATAAGTTAGAGGTAGTTATTATGAAATGTATTTATTGGGCTAATGAGCCTTATCAAATTAAAAATAGTGAAGGCGTGATGGTATGGCTTGAGAGTGGTGATGTCGTTGATATCCCCACCATCCCTAACGATAAGGTTAAGCAATTAATTCCTTATAAAGAGCCTGAAGTCGTAGCTCCAGTTACACCAAAGCCTGCTCCTGTTAAGAAGAAAAAGGCTCCTAAAAAAAGTTCTAAAAAATAAGGTTAAGGTATGAGATACTTATATAAAGGAAATCTTCCCACCCTTTTAGTGGTAAATGGAAATTTGAAACTCGTCCAACCTGGGGAGGAGGTTGAACTCTCAGAGGCGTTGTCGGCAGACTTTGTGCCTATAGCCCCAGTAGTTCCCCCCGCTCCTGTAGTTAAAAAAGAGCCTAAGCCACCTACACCTCCCAAAAGAAAGACTAAACCCGCCCCCACCCCTAAGTCTGAGGAATAATTTATGCCGCTGACACCAAAATTATCAGCGTGGGGAAACAGCTTCTCACAATATGCAGGGAACTCTGTTCTGGACGGGAAGGGAGATGGAAGCTTAGGTGATAATGAAATCAATTATGATAAGCTTAATAATACTACCTTTGCTGATGGAATAGAGTGGACTCATTTTGAAGAGACACTAAAAGATTTTATATTTGCTAGGCTAGGACACCCCGTAGTTCGTGTAGAGCTTACCCCCTTTCAAATTAAGACATGTATTGACGAGGCTGTAGGGACGATGTATAATCATGCCCCTTTATTTGCTACCCAGTTCGTTACCTTTGAAGCTTCCGCAGGGTACAATACTTATAGACTTCCTAGTTATATTTTAGATAACTTGGAGTATGTAGTTTATAAGAAAACTTTACTGAGTATTCAGAGCCAAGCAGGAACCTTAGAATTTGACTTTTTCATTAAATACTTTCAAGACAATTACCTCTTTCAAAATTTTGGAGTAGGGGACTTCTATCTCCTCCAACAAAACTTGGAAATGATGAGAAAGATTTTAGGACAAGAGGGGACCTTTACGGTACTTGATAATCGCTACTTACATATTTCTCCAAAGCCTGTGGTGACTCCTGAGACTGTTATCGTTATTTATAGAGCACTAAACTCGGACACCCTTCACCCTGCCTACCGTAACTGGATTCAGCAGTACGCTACTGCGTGTGCGAAAGGAGTGTTAGGTCAGATTAGAGGGAAGTATCAGACGGTTCCCTCCCCAGGAGGGGGTGCTAAATTAAATGGGGACAGTCTTATAAAAGAGGCTGAAACAGAGAAGGAAGCTCTTCTTAAAAGATTATTGGATGAGTTTGAAGAACCCGCTCGGTTCTCCACCTATTGATGTCAAGTAAAAATTATGAAGTTAAGGTAACTCCTCCTCCTCTACCACTCTTAGAGGAGCCAGGGGGGGAATTAAATTTCTTCGATCCTGCCAATCCTGATATTAATCTCTTTAATTTAATAGACGATGAGATGATTAAAATTTCAGGCTCTAAGCTCCTTTATTTTCCCTACATGCGGGGGGACTCTGAGTTTGATGAGGTTTATATGGAAGAAAGAAATAAGCCCGTAGCTCCCGAACCTATTGTAGTATACGGACACTATGAACCTAAAGTTTTAGAAGAGAACCTAACTCAATTCGGAATCGAATTAGTAAATGATCAAGTGTTTGTGTTTAATAAAAGTTACATTGAGCAACGCATTCGTGGAGAAGTGAAATCAGGGGATGTAATCCAACCCCAGTTTCAAAATCAACGCTATGAAATTTTTGAAGTTCAAGAAGATAGCTTTGAAATTTATGGTGTTTACCACTTAGCTTGTTCTGCTAGGCTGCTGCGCGACTCTGCTGATGTACAAACGACCCCTCTTACAGAAACTTCCGATAAATTGGGTCGGCCAGGGGGTATTAATACTATAGAGGAGAGCTACGATGCCTAATAAATTTACTACTAACTTATTAGAGGATACTGGGAGCGGAGATTTTCCTAATTTTCCTAAATCTCCCTACCCAAATGTGTGGGCAAGAGAGAGGATTGCTCTGCGAACTAAAAGTTATCAAAAAATACCTTATTTCTATAAAGATTCTTTACGATATATTATATCTAAATTAGGGGAGCTAGTATATGTTAATTCGGAAGAGGAGGTAGTTCCCATTAAAAGTGTTCACGCTAATGCGGAAAGAACTATTGCTAAATTACAACAAGAAAATAATATCATCCTTCCCATTATAAGTATTTCTCAAAATTCCTCGGACAATGATGATACGCGAAGACGCTCAGAGCCTTCTATCATTAATGAAAGTTGGTGGAGTGAGGAAAAGAAAAGGGCTTATAGAGTTATTAGTCTAGCCCCTAGAGCCGTTAATATTGAGTACAATATTAATATTTGGACCAAATATAAAAGTAATATGGATCAAATTATTGAACAAATACGGTTGTTATTTAACCCTCATTTGATAGTAGAGAATCAATATACTAATACGGCTCACGCATTTATCATGCAGGAGTCGGATAATTCTACTTTAGATTTAGGGGATAGACAGGATCGTGTACTGCGGAGATCTTTTATGGTAAAATTGGAGGGGTATATCCCCAACCCTAAATTTTTAATAACCTCCACGGGAGAAATTCAAGAGTTAAACGCGGAAACAGTAATATATTAAAAAATATTGTCTAAAAAGTGCTCTGGGAAGAGTAAATATATAGGAGTTAGAGATGATGAAAAGAATAATCAATACCAGTCTACAAAGTTGGAGCCTTCCGTTTAGGACTCCTGAAGGTGTAAAGAGCTACTACTTAATGCCCAAAGAGGCTATCCAAGTTCCTGCTTCATACCTGACCGATCATGTGATGCGATTTGAAGAAAGAAAACTCATCACAATTAGAAACGCTTAATAGGAGAATATAAATGGCAAATTTCGTTAGTCCAGGTGTCTATGTTATCGAAAAAGATATATCAGACTACCCTGCATCAATTAATTCATCAGTCGTAGGTATCGTCGGCTTCGCTGGCAGAGGACCTATCGCTGGTTTAAATGGGCAAAAAGCAACCCTCATTACGAGTGTTCAACAACTGATTGATGTTTTCGGAGAACCTTCGGAAGCTCTCAAAGGTCAAGCTCTAGAGGGGGCTCAAGAGATTTTAGAGACTACCAACTCTATGAGGTTTATTCGGGCTGCTGATGATAATGCCACTGAAGCTTCGGCTGCGGTTCAGCTAGGAGCTTGTCCTGCTGTTTGCGTGAGTGGGACCTTATCAAATTCAATTAAAGTGGGGGCTGCTGATGTTGGGATGTCCGCTATTGGAAGTGCAGATTTAGGGACTTCTGATGTTCGCATTACGGCTACTTGCTATGACCAATTGAGAGCCGTTACAGTTAATGCAAAGACTTACGATATTCCTAAGGGGACTTTAAGCACCTCCGCTTCTAACGGTGCTACCACCATGTTAGGTCTTTCCAAAGTATTAGGGGGAGCCCTTGACGCAGATCGTATCGGAGCTTACTCGGATAGCAGTTCAGTGGACGGATCAGCATTTATTGTGAACCCTGTCGCTGGGGATGCTACCACTATGGAATTAAGTTGTGGTATTAAAGATGACGCAGGGGTTTGGCAACCAGGGAAGATTTTCCAAGTTCTGGATAAGGATGGAGATCGAGCAGCCATTGCTGTTGAGTCTATTACCGCTTCTGGCTTTAGTTTAGATACAACAGGTGCTTCTTATCTTGTTCAAAGTCTGTGGCCTGGGGAAGGTTATAACGCAGGAACCAAAGCGGACGGTAGTACTAGTGGGGTATCTTTCGAAGTGGGCGTTAACGGAGCGGCTACTACCACAGAACAAGTAAACAACTTAGGTGTTGCGGCTGAGACTTTTAAAGCTGGACTTACTTCTGGGGCATTCTTAGAGACTGATATTGGTACTAGTTATGATGATAAAACTTCATCTTATGTTACGGCTGCTCTTGCAATTGCCACTTACGATAATACGGTTGCGGTTACTGGTCTTCCTAACTTTGTAGACAAAGTGAAGACGCTAGGGGCTTTAGGAACTCTTGCGGGTACTCAAGGACAATTAGTTACTAAGGCTAATATGAACCCTCGATTTGCTAAATTAGTTCAAGGAACTTATAATTTAGCTGCTGGAAATAACGGAGTCCCCTCAGGTGATGATGATACAGCTACTGCTATTATTGGAACCACAACTTCTACTGGTGGAAAAACAGGTATTGAAGCTTTAGACGATGATGTTCTTAATATTTCAATAGCTCTTACTCCAGGCCCTGGGGTGGGGGATAATGAGAATATCCAAAATGCATTGATTACAATGGCTGAAAGAACTACTAATTTCTTAGCTCTTATCTCTCCCCCTTATGCTATAGGAAGACCTGGAGATGCAATTGATTGGACTAACGGTTTTGCTACCACTCGTAGTGCAGCCGTCAATAGTTCTTACGGGGCTGTCTACTGGCCTTGGCTCCAAGTCTTCTCGGTTGCTGATGGTAAAAACCGTTGGTTAGCTCCTGAGATTTTTGCAGCTAGACAAATGGGATACACTGATAATGTAGCAGACCCGTGGTGGGCTCCTGCTGGATTTGTTAGAGGTCGTTTAACTAAGCCTACGGATGTGGAAGTTATTCTTAACCAAGGTGACAGAGACTCTATGTATTCTGGGGGGAACTGTATTAATCCCATCGTTAACTTCCCACAGAATGGTATTGCTATCTTTGGTCAAAGAACCTCTCAAAGACAACCTACCGCTCTCGATAGAATTAATGTTAGGCGGCTGATGATCTACATTAAGAAGGTTATCCTCGCGTCTACTCAGAGACTAGTTTTTGAGCCTAATGATAGGTTTACCTGGGCTCGCGTGGAACAGTTAATCAACCCGCTGATGAGTGAGATTTCTAACCGCAGAGGCATAACACAATATAGTGTAATCTGTGATGAGTCAGTTAACACCCCGATCAGGGTGGATAGAAACGAGATGTGGTGCAAAGTTCTCATTAAGCCCACCAAGACTGCTGAGATGGTGATCTTTGAACTTAATCTAACAAACCAATCAGCACAATTCTAAGGAGAAAATAAATGGCATATGACGCATATTATGTAACGAACGGGAACAGCGCGAAGAGGGATCAACTCGGAACTGGCTTACCTATTATTTCAGAAGGTCTTGATTCAGTAAGAGCTTATCAATGGGAAGTTCACCTGGAGCTACCTCCCGATGCTACTGATACTAATCAGGATAAATTAACTTTAGCCGCAAAGCAGATTACTGCGATAGGATTTAGTACGGAAGCTATTGAAGTTAATCGTGTTAACGACAAGGTTTTCTACCCTGGAAAGGCTAGTCCCGAAGAAGTTACTATAACTTTTGACAACCTTTATCAACCGCAGATTGCTCATACCTTATGGAGGTGGTTCTCTCATATTTATAACCCTCTGAATGGTAAGTTTAACCAAAACGCGGGTCGCTTCAAGGCTGATAAATGTGTGATCGTCCAATTGGATGCTCAAGGCCAGCCCCTGATGGAGACTAGACTGTACGGTGTTTACCCTCAATCCTGGAAAACAGCGGAGTTTAACTACAACACCAACGAATTCCATACTATTGAAATGGTTATGAAGTACGATTTCATGGAGCAAACTAGCAACTCAGGAATGTCCGCTATTCCTGCTAATGAAAATACCACTTTTTAATTAACAGGACATTATAATTAATAATATCTAAGCCCAGCCTAGATCTTCTGGGTTGGGCTTTCTCCTATAATATATCATGGATTACTATTACTCTTTACTTGAAAGTTATGAACTCCTGAAGCGGAGAAAATTTAAACTATCTATTAGAGAAGAAGATCAACCACTCACCACTGTAAATAATCCCGAGGATATAATTCAAAAGATGACAGACGGGAAAGATGGAGATGAAATATCCTTTCAGCATCCTAATGGGGAGAATAAAGTTACGGCTACAATTAAAAGCAGTCGGGGAAAGGGGGGGATGCCTGGGACCCCTTATATTAGAGTAAAATTTGGACAAGAGGGGGGCGCTGTTCCCATCGCGCTGGCAGGCGGGGAGGAACCAACTAAGTCTCAAGCAGGACCCTTTAAGAAAAATCTAGAGAAGTTAGAAGCTTGGTTCAACCAACCAGGAGCAGGTGACGGCACTCCCAAACTAGACACAGGGGCTCCTGATCATCACAGTCGAGATATGGAAGCTTTGGACGATCACACCATCCAACTTGATCAAACGATGACTGATCAGATAGATACCGCTCTAAACCAGCTTGATTCTATGCGGGACAATGAAGCTGTAGATTTTTTTCCTGGGTTAGAAGATAAGGGACTGAGAAAACCCTCGTCTTTAGGGAAGGTTATTGAAGGAAAAGCTCAGGGATGGGGAGGGGATAGAGAGGCTGTACACTCTCAATTATTTAATACCCCTGACAAGGTAGTAACCCGTGAAAGAAGAGCAGAGGCCCTAGTCTCATTAAACGAATCTTTGAGGGTGCTTCAGGATATTCATGATGGGGGATGGGATACGGATGAGGGGGCCACAGATGGATCAACTGGACTTACAGAGACAGATGTTCTGAGGTTAAGAGGATTAGCTGGTGATATTAAAATTCATCCCATGGGTATTTCTTTTAAGGGAGTATTCTTTTTCTATAGACAAGGATCCGATTCTAAAAATGATGTCTTAAGAAATATGGTGGATCAACTTAATGACACTATTGACGCTTATAACTCACAATTTGCAGGGATTAAAGATGAGGATAAGCGAAGAGATGCTGAGATAAAACGGATTCCCAAGGCAGTTCAGACAGGTACAGGGGGAGTAAGTGAGTCTTGGAGAGGACCAGTCGCAGAAAAGATAATGAGAGTCTCAGCCATTACAGCCAAGTCTAGACTCTTATTTCAGCAAGCTAAAACCCCTGGTGAGAAACGCAAAATTTTAGCACAACATAGACAAAAGTTGGCCGATGTTTACGAGGCGGCGTTAGAAGATGGTAGTTTAAAGCAGCTTCAAGAAGTGTTTGCGCTAGGTAATTCGGTTCTTCTTCAAGAGATTGTAGGTGATTTGGAGACGATGGACAAGGCTGCGTATGTCCAAGCGTGTAAGCATGTTTTAATGGAGAGGGGAATGTCAGAAGAAGAAGCACAGGAAATGATTGATATGGCAGGAGATGACAGGACCATGGGGATGGCTCTTATTGTTGGCTCTTTTGCTAATCAAAACTTTGACCAGGAACTCTTTGGTGATGAGGTAGATTTAATCCCTGATGATATAGAACACAGTGGCACTGATGCGATGACCTCCTATGGTGAAAAGGAAGACGCTAGATTTTATTGGGACGGAGAGAATTGTAAAAAGGTAAAAGAACATTACACTAAATTGCTAGGGGATCTTACAGATAGGTACAAAGGAGCATGTGGAACCGAGGGGAATGATGCGTGGGCTGGAAGCGAAAAAATGATGCAAGCAACAGCGGAGGGGCAGTGTATGCTGGGTGTAGAACCTAAAACCTTAACCTCCTCAAAAAGTACATTCGGGTCAGGGAATATAAGTTTAGGAAGATCAGGCGCACTTTGTAAGGATGAGGAATTGACTTATCCCTCTGGTGCGAAAAAGGGAGAGCCCGATGTTGAGAGTATGAATTTTCATAAGCTTCACACAGAACGCTTAGATGGTTGTTTAGGTGAGGGGACTTACCAGAGAGCCTGTAAGAAGCTGGGAGAGATACAGGGTGAGGCTGATAAGATCATAAATACTCTTCAACCTGGGAAGGGTGTGATTGGTGTACCAGGATCGAAGGTATCGTCGCTTGATCTATGGTGGTCGAATAAAAATCAAAAAGATGAGAAAATGAAGGCGAGATATGATGCTGCTAAACGAGCCCTTAATAAGAAACCACCTGACCCAAAGGATTTAAAACAGCTTAAAAAAGTACAGCGGGATATTTTTCAAGCTGTTCTCAGAAGAGATATGCCTCAAGGAGAATTGGACCCCAGTAATCCCGACCACAGAGAGTGGATAGATTTTTTAACTAGTCAATACCATCTAGGGACGGGAACTGATCGGGAGATGCTGAGGATAGGTAGAGGTTTGGAGGATGGGTATCAAGGAGTGTACTTAAACAACGCAGAAGTTGCGAAAAACATGACCGATATTAGGGATGGTAAAGCGAAATGGTCATACGATGGAGGAGGTACTATTCACCTTGTTCAAGAACATGAAGCAGAAGTTTTCGAGCCTGAATTAATAGATACAAAGGGGTTAACAGGAAAAGAATTAGAGAAAGCTGAGAAAAAGAATGAGAAGGCTAAGGAACGGGCTGAGATTGATAGCCGTAGAGCCAAAAGAGAGGGTAAAGCTGCACATTCTCCTGTAAAAATTGATACAGGAAGAGGGGAGTGGAAATATTCAGTCCCTAAGCATACTTATAAGGAAATAGGAGAGGGTGATGAAATGGAAGAACCTTCCTCTACAGAGGAAGACATCTTAGTTGCATTCCTCCGAGGACAGCAGCAGCTATTAGAAAAAATTCTTACTCAAACCAACTAATGTCATCCGATTTAAGCAGTTCGTCTAGTAAAAACATACTGTATTTCTCTACTTCATAACCATTCTTCTGTGTAGTTAAGGTTATGTATGGGTATACTCCTTGGGTAAACTGATGCGGGTGTTTAACTAAGGCTAGTGTTGGCTGTCTATCTTGTTTAAAGATCAGGAGTGGGAGCTTGTTAGATTTTTTAGAATCTTTTTCACATTGCTCTACAAATTTCCAGAAGTCTGAGCTATAATTATATAAACTATATAAGTTTTCTTTATTGTATCCTTTTTTACATTCTATACAATATTTAAATTTAATAGGGGTAATTAAATCTCCATAAATTTTTAAGTGATCTGGGAGTGTATGGGTGGTGGCGAACGCACCAGACCCAGGACTTCTTGAAAATTCTGTGGTGTTGAATCTATCATTAAGTAGCTTCGCTATCTGTCGTTCGAAGGTATGGCCCTTGCTCCTACTGTTCTTCCGCTTAGGTTTTTTGCGAAGTTTAGATAAATCGTAATTATCGTTCATATATTTTGACCTCGTACTATAATAGAGGGAATAACATGACTCAAGATCTTAAATTCGAATTCCACCCTGAAGAGTGGAAAATTAAAACTGAATACAGGAGTAAAAACAGAATGAAATTTCAATTGAAACTAAATGCCGAGGAGGCACAAGCCTTCACCAACTTCTCTAACAGCGTCAAGCCTGACAATGTGGACATGAATGATTTTGTACGGTCCATCTTCTTTGCAGGTATCCGTGCGATTGAGGATAGGCTTACGGCAGACCTCGTTAAACATATGGAAGAGAACAGGTCTGATTACGAGGCTTCAGGGTTTACCTTTGATGAGGATGGTAAACTGACGGGTGTGGATGAAGCCTCTGCTAGTGGATCTGTTGAAGTAGTTGAATAAACTTTAATGTATAAACCGATATTCTTAAGGACTGAGAACCAGCTAAATAAGATTCTCAAGGCTCAGAAAAAGAGTGGAGAACGGGTTGCGATTTTATTTACTTCCTTATGGGACCCTCAATCCATTAAGCTGGTAGCTCAACTCAAGAAGTCTACAGGATCTAAACCCTTATATGTAGTGGATAGTTTTACAATGCCCCATGCATTTGTAATCTTTAAGACTACTAAACTTCCCCATCTAGTTAGATTGGGCAGGAGGGGTATGGAATCCGAAGATTACTTAACTAATGTCTACAATCTTTTAGGGGTCTGATCTCCTTTAATTTCCTGGTACTCTATTAATTTATTCTCATACTTCTTGTTCTTAGTGTAAAGGAGCTTTAGATTATTCACAATAACAGTAGTGAAGTAGTTAAAGGCACTCCCTTTTGAGGGCTTAAAGTTTTTGAGGGTTTTAAGAACTAGCAAAAAGCATTCTTGTTTGGCATCGTCTTTGTCTATATTAAACTTGAAGCTTTCCAGGATATTGGTTATCAATAGGTCGAACAGACTTATAAGCTCGTCTTCATGTTCTGATGGGCTCACCAAATATAGAGGTATTAATTCCTCAAATCTTTTGTTATCAATGTAATACACTTTTTTACCCATATACCTTATAATAGTACGATGAAAGAGCTTGATAATCTATACTCTGGACTTAAACCCAGTTGTTCCAATAGTTTATGCGAAGGCTGCACAATTTTAACGCAAAGTAAGCCTGAATATTCTTACTTAGATTATGAGAAATTAAGTAGAGGAGATGTTCTATTTGTTGCGGACTCTTTTAAGTATAGGTATGGCTCCCTGTCTCCCTTTTCTAAGAAGGAAAGAGACTTGATCGAAAGTATGTACCCTACCAAGGTGCAGTATTCCGCATCGGTTAAGTGTCCAGGTGTAAAAGAGGGCGATATGATTCCCGATAACATGAAGTTATGTCGAGAGCACTTAGATGCCACAGTTGAGAAGGTTAAGCCGCGCCTGATTTATGCTTGTGGTAATCTATCTATGAAAATGTTAGTAAAGAAAAGCGGTATTATGGATAAACGAGGTAATTCTTATGGATATACTACTAATTCTGGGCATTCTTGTATCGTCGTTCCTATTTATCATCCTTACGCTGTTCTTAAAGAACCTAGACACAGGTACTTGTTCGAAACGGATATCAGAAACGCACATGAGAAATATGTACTTGGCAAAACGAACCAAGGGAACTTCTCCTACGAGGCGTTACTAAGCATAGCGGAAGTGGAGATGCTAGAGTATCGGTTGCGTGAAAGTAACGATACAATAGCTGTAGATATTGAAACGACAGGGCTCAACTTTTTAACGGACAAGATCCAGACAATTGCTATCTCCTCAGAAGAAGGGAACTGGGTGATCCCATTGGATCATAAAGATAGTCCTTTTAAAAAGGGGAGCCCTCAATATGCTTTAGTATGGTCTACACTTAGAAAGATTTTAGAGAACCCTCATAATAAAAAGGTATTTCATAACGCTAAGTTTGATTTGAAGTTTCTTTTGGAGCATGGTATCCAAGTCACTAATGTATGGGATACCAAAGTAATGCATCACTTCATTAATGAGAATGCTCCTAAGGGGTTAATGGATTTGGTCAAGTTATATTTCTCGGATGAGTTGGAGAATCTTTAATGCTTACAATTAAGAACCCGCGTACCTTTGATTGGGCTAATATGCCTTTGTCGGATTGTATCGAGGGGAATGCTGCTGACTCGTACTTTACGCTTAAGATATTTAATCTTATAAGTGAGAAGTTATCTGAGATGCGTATGGATAATATTCTAGAGAGGTTAATCATGCCAGCCCTCCCCATGTTTGTTGAGATGGAACACCGAGGGATGGATGTTTCAGAGGGCCAACTTAAAATAGTAGGAAAGCAGCTTAGAAATGCTAATATTAATGAGGAAGATAAGTTGTACACCTTTAAGCAGGTAAATAAATCTGATAATCTCTCCTCGAATAATGATCTGATAGAGATATTATATACGAGAGAGGGAGCGTTTGAGATGTACCCTCCTGATCGCACAGGTAAGGGCTCCCCTTCTGTGTCAGCACCTACTTTGAAATTATTATTAGCACAAATTGAAGAGGAGTTAGAAGCCCGTGGGTAAGTGGAATCACAGAGATGAGGGTAAGAGAATCTGTCAGTCGGTACTCCAAGGTAAAAGTACCGAAGAGCTAAGAAATTCGCAAACATTTATTAAAGGGTTGTTAGATCTGCGTAAGTCCCAGAAGCTTGAGAAGACTTATATCAAAGGGACCTCTAATGCTATAAAGTATAATGAAAAGCCTAAGGTTTATGTCGATTATAGATTTGATGGGACAGCGACAGGACGGTTATCATGTGCTGCTTACTCTGCTAAGAAAGCTATGGGGGTTTCCTTTCACACTCTACCCCGAGAGACTGAGAATAATATACGCAGTTTATTTGTAGCTCCTAAGGGTTATAAATTTATTACTATAGACTATGCGGCTATGGAACTTAGAGTTCTGGCTCATATTGCTAAAGAGGGGAATATGCAGAAGGCTTTCATTAGTGGGGCTGATTTGCATACCTACACGGCTCAAATGCTCTTTAACAAAGAGCGTATCACTAAAGAAGAAAGGCAAATCGCCAAAGCTGTTTCCTTTTTGATTGTTTATGGGGGTGGAGCTTTCAATCTCGCAGAGACCACAGGAATTTCTATTCGTAGGGCTGAGAAGATCATTAAAAATTATCAAAATGTGTACCCAGGGATCTTTGAGTACATGGATTTTGTTAATCAGTATATTAAATCTAATAAATATGCCTATACTATCTTCGGACGCAGAAGAAACCTTCCTGATGTAGAATCCAAAGACTTCTCTGTGGTCAACCGTGCGCTCCGTCAGGGCCTTAACTTCACCATCCAGTCCACCGCTTCGGACATCCTCCTGTGTGGTCTCCTAGGGGCTCACAGGACCCTTAGAGAGCGAGGGTTAGATGCCTACCCAGTAGCTACAGTACACGATAGCATTGAAGTTGTATGCCATGAAAAGGATCTTGAAGAATGCTTGAAGATTCTCTATAATGAGCTAGTGAACTACCCGTTCCTTAAAGAGAACTTTAATATTCATTTTGATGTTCCTCTAAAGATTGATGCTGAGGTAGGAACTTCTTTTGGAGACGGTAAGCCCGTAGAGTTTAAGGAAGGAATCCCCGTATTATGAAGCAGCATGTATTAGATAACGGTTCGATAGAAGTAATAAGTAACACCTGCGAGGGGGATCTGCTTGTAGTGAATGCCGCTCGATGCTCTTTTGATAAACAGCACTCTGTTTTTTATGAGGAGTCGGATAAGAAACTTATTAATTACTTAGCCAAGCATGAACATATGCTTCCTTTTAGGCACCCCTCAGCGACGATTCGTATTGTTGCCCCTATCTATGTTTTTCGCCAATTAGGTAAACATCAAGTGGGGTTCTCATGGAGTGAGGTTTCCCGCCGCTATATTAGTGATGATCCTTTGTTTCATTATCCTATGCCCCAAGACTGGAGAGAATCTTCCCCCGATATAAAACAAGGGAGTTTAGATAGCGGTTTAACAAAGGATGACGCTCTGGAGGTAGATTCATTGGTGGATGACCATTATTGTGAGTCCGTTAGTGTTTATGAATCCATGCTTGAGCTAGGTGTGTGTCCTGAACAAGCTAGGATGGTATTGCCACAAGCCATGCTCACTACTACGGTTACAACAGGGACCTTGCTGGGCTGGTTTCATATGTATAAGCTACGAACGGAAGAGCACACCCAAAAAGAGACTCAAGATTATGCTAATGCTATCGGAGAGTGTATGGCTGATCTATTCCCTGTGAGTTGGGAGGCATTATGCGAACACTGCTTATAACGGATCTCCATTTTAATGATAAGCCCAAGGGACTCCTGGCCGCGCAGTATAATTGTATCATTAAGCTTATCAGGGACGAGAAGCCTGAGGAGGTTATAATCATGGGAGATCTGATGATGCTTAGGAAGCCTTCTCCTAGCGTTCTTCTCGCGCTCAAAAGAGTAGTAGACTACACCAAAGAAAAGAAGATACATCTTACTATAATAAGAGGGAATCATGACAGCGAGACAAAAGCTGATGATGGGGTGACCGCTTTGAGCCTGTTTGATTATCATGCTAATGTTATAACTGAGTTTGACATTGACCACAACGCTGACAGAGTATACATTCCTCACTATGAAAATGAAGACCGCATTAAACACTTGCTTAAACAAGTTCCTAAAGGGTACACTATGTTTGGGCACTTCGGTTATCATGGTTCTCTTAACTCCGCTGGTGATGCTGATTTCAATCTTAGCCTGTCTGATTTTTGCACTCCTAGTTACCTGGGTCATGTTCACGGATATGTTAAGAAAGATAATGTAACTATTTTGGGAACTCCTTACACCACTAACTATGGTGAAGCCTATAAGGATAGTTTTTATGCTATCTTAGATGATGACGATGTAGCTACTCTGCATACTTTAGATCATGGTCCAAGACATTTAGTTTTTAGAGCCAAAGATTTGGAAGAGGAATTGAATGAAATTAATGACCCTGCATATTTCACTATGCTCAGGGTGATGGTAGATTCCGATCACTATCCTATACCATACGAGTTATTGGAGGTTCCGCATATAGATGTTAAGTATGCTCCCGTGTTCAATGAGGATGAATTATCATCCTATCGCCCAGAAAGAGAGTTGTTCTCCATTAATGAAATGATTATAGAGGACTATGTTAATGAAGCGGCTTCAACAATTTCTAAAGAAACTTTGATGCGAGGGTATAGGTTACTTCAAGATGAAGATTGAAAAAATAACGCTGCAAAATTTTTATTCATATAAAAATGAAGAATTTATTCTAGGAGACTATAGTGGTCTGACCTTGATTAAGGGGGTGAATAAAGATACAGGAGGCTCCAATGGCTCAGGTAAAAGTGTTTTAATCGAAGCAGTGTACTTTGCTCTCACGGGGAAGACCATTAGAAAAAGTACTGAGGATAGCTTAGTAAATAATGAAGCTAAAAAACATTGTGTTGTACAAATTGAATTAGAACACAAGGGGTCTTCAGTTGTGGTAACGCGACAAAAAAAACCTACCAAATTAGAGTTCTTAGTAGGAGGTGAGAATCGTACTCAACAGTCTGTCATTACTACTCAAGCTGCCATAGATGAGTTCCTTAATATAAACCATAAGGTCCTCCTTGCGTCTATGTTCTTTGGGCAGTCTAACGATTTAAACTTTTTAGATTGTACTGCTGATGATAAGCGTACTATTATTAGAAATTTCTTAAACCTGGACGATATTTTTCAAATGAGAGATAGGATACGGGATTTTAAGTCCACCTTTTACCAAGATGTGAAGACTAAAGACGCGATTATCCATGAGAAGCAGAACAGCATTAAAAAATTAGATAAAAAAATTAAGGAGATTGTGGACGCTCAGGAAGAGTACGGCAGATTCGTCGGCTATCCAGAGGATCTTACTTTGGATTCTATCTTAGAAGAGGAAAAAAGTTATTCATCTATACAATGGCAGCGGGATAACCTCGTTAGTAAGTTAGCACAAGAGGAGAACACCCTTGTTAAGAATAAGAAACTGCTCAAGAATCCTGAAAAGACTAGCAACTGCCCAACCTGTAGCCAGTCCCTGCCTAAGAAAGTGTTCACTAAAAATATAGAAAAGGAAGTTGAGGCAGGGCATAAAGCCATAGGATGGCTAAAAGAAAATATTCGTAAGCACGAAGGGGAACTAGTGACACCCCGCATTTCCTCTACAGATTATTCTAAATACTTATCCTATAAAGAGTTGTGTCGAGATAAGACCAACTACTTTGAGTTAAGGCATGATCTGGCTGATGAGATAGCGACTCACCAGAGACAAAAAGAGGAGAGCAAGATCCAATACGAGGTGATGAGGTTTTGGGAGAAAGCTTTTTCGGAACAGGGGGTTGTTAAATACATTATTAATAACATCTTAGAGTATTTTAATGAACGGTGTAATTATTACCTCTCATACTTAACAAATTCTAAATATTCTGTAGAATTTGATCAAGAATTAGCGGAAAAAATTGAAACAAGTGGTAGACTTCTATCATATATATCATTGTCTGGGGGGGAAAAGCGGAAGGTAAACCTCGCTATCACCCTAGGTCTCAAAGATTTGCTGCTTCTGACCGATAAATCTCACATAGATTTATTATTCTTTGATGAAGTGGCTGAGAATATTGATGAGGAGGGTGTTCAGGGCCTTTACCAATTACTTCAAGAGATT
>Ga0209756_1002374_pt1 | contig 16355 bp, 20 predicted proteins | sample ETNvirenome_6_85_FD_184071 | JGI IMG/M metagenome (GOLD analysis project Ga0209756, IMG submission 184071) | Marine viral communities from the Pacific Ocean - ETNP_6_85 (SPAdes) (version 3) | ecosystem: Environmental > Aquatic > Marine > Oceanic | place: Pacific Ocean | collected 2013-06-19
GAGGAGGTTATCCAGTGTCCGTTGGACCGGTAACCATAGAAGCATAATGGCAGGATATACACTTTCAGCATTAGAAGCTGACATTAGAAGTTATACTGAAGTAGATAGTACTGTTTTTAGTGGTGCTACTCTAGGCAGATTTATAGAAAACGCTGAATATAGACTTTTAAGAGATCTTCCAATTGATGCAGATAGAAAACAACAATCAGGAAATCTAGTTGCAGGGCAACAATATATAAATTGTCCCGCAGGATGTTTATTTACCCGTGGTATACAGGTTTATACATCAACTTCAGCTATTACAGGGGCTAATGTTTGGTTACAAAAAAAGGATCAGACATTTTTAAATGAATATGTATCTGCTAATACAGATACAGGTAGTCCTAAATATTATGCTCAATTTGGTGGAGCAACAGGAACAACTGATACTACTTCAGGCAAATATATGTTTGCTCCTGTTCCGAGCACCACTTATGCATTTCAAGTTCATTTTAATGCTATGCCCACTAGTCTGGTAACAAATACCAGTGGAACCTATATAAGTAAGAACTTTCCAAATGGCTTATTATATGCCTGTCTTGTAGAAGCTTATGGATTTTTAAAAGGCCCTATAGATATGTTGACAATGTATGAACAAAAGTATAATAATGTAGTTCAGAAATTTGCTGCAGAGCAAATTGGGAGAAGAAGACGAGATGACTATACGGATGGCACAATTCGTATTCCAATCGAGTCTCCGAATCCTTAAATTAGGAGATAATTATGGCAATAACATCAGCAGTTTGTTCAAGTTTTAAACAGGAACTATTACAAGGTATGCATAGTTTTGAATCTTCAGGTGGAGGTAGTTTTAAACTTGCAATGTTTACAAGTTCTGCATCTATAGGTGCAGCAACCACAGATTATTCTACAACGGCAGAAATTACTAATACTGCTGGCAGTGCTTACAGTGCTGGTGGAATCGCTTTAACAAATACAGGAGTAGGATTAACTTCAACAACTGCATTTACAGATTTTTCAGATGTATCATGGAGCTCAGCTTCTTTTACAGCGAATGGATGTATGATTTATAATACAACAACAGATGGTGGATCATCCACTACAGATAGTGTTTGTATAATTGCATTTGGTGGAGATAAAACTGTTTCTTCTGGAACTTTTACTATTCAGTTTCCAACTAACGATTCTAGTTCAGCAATATTGAGACTAGCATAAGGAGGAAATCCTTATGGCATCAGTTTGGGGTGGTGATAGTCCTTCAGTAGCCTGGGGTGATAACTCTTGGGAATCTAATACTGTTACAATTTCTGTAACAGGACAATCTTTAACAACATCACTTGGTACAGTTACACCTGTTAATGAAATAGGCTGGGGCTCTGATACATGGGGAACAGAGAACTGGGGAGAAAGTGCTCTCGATCTAACTTTAACTGGTTTGGATTTAACTGCAAGTCTTGGAACTTTAGCTTATGCTCAATCGATAGAAGGTTGGGGTAGAGATGAATGGGGTATTGGTAACTGGGGTCAAAATACTACCACTGTAGAGATAACTGGTTTAGATGCTATTACTACAAGTTTAGGTCCAGATGGATGGGGAGCAAATTCATTTGGTAATGGACAATGGGGTGGAGAATTTACTTTTAAACCTGAAAGTATAATTGTTCCTACTGGTGTCTCTACTACTTCTTCAGTAGGCTCTCCTACTGTAACTTTTGATATGATATTTGGAATTAGTGGTCTAGATGCCATTGGTTCTGGTCTAGGAACTTTAAGTGTTAATAATGGAGCTGATCATAGTCAAGGATTAGGTAGTTTAGCTGTTACTGCGTCAGTAGGATCGTTAGATCATACAATGACGTATGACATATCAGGAGTTTCAACAACTGGAAGTGTAGGATCTCTAACTATTGCTAGTGTTGAATTAATTGATATAACTGGAGTCTCTACTACAGCAAGTGTAGGATCAATTAGTCCTACAGAAATGGCTGTTGGTTTAACAGGAGTGTCAACAAGTTCGTTTAATGTAGGATCAATTAGTCCTATAGAAATGACTATGGGCTTGACAGGATTATCAACAACTGCTAGTGTAGCTGATATGACAACGGCCAGTGGGGGCGGAATAATTGCATATGCAAATATTGACACAGGATCTAATATATCTTATAGTAATATTTCAACTGGATCAAATACAAGTTACAGAGATGTAGCGTAGGAGAACAAAATTATGGCATCAACATACACACCTCTCGGTGTAGAATTAATGGCAACCGGTGAAAATGCCGGTACATGGGGAACAAAAACTAATACTAATTTACAAATTAGCGAACAGATATCTAGTGGATATGTTGTTCAAACTTTAAATGCTGCTGGAGCAGGTGCAAATACAACTACACTATCTGTTTCAGATGGATCAACAGGTGCTACTCTTGCAACTAGAATTATAATATTAGGTGCAGTATCAGCACAAGCAATTACAGGAAATAAAATTGTAACAATTCCTCTTGATGTAGAAAACTGGTATTTTATTAAAAACAGTACAAGTGGAGCCTACACAGTTCAATTTAAATATGTTTCTGGTTCAGGAGGCACTGTTACTTGGGCCACAACTGATAAAGGTTGGAAAGCTATTTATGCAAGTGCTAATGACGGTACTGATCCAGATATTATTGATATTGGAATGGGTGACGTCACAACAACCGGAACACAGACTTTAACAAACAAAACTTTAACAAGCCCTAAAATTGGTACTTCTATTTTAGATACCAATGGACTTGAATTAGCTCTTATAACAGCTACAGGATCTGCGGTAAATGAATTCACGATAGCTAATGCAGCGGCAGGTAATGGACCAACTCTTTCATCAACAGGTGATGAATCTAATGTTGATATAAATTTAAACCCTAAAGGATCTGGTGTTCTTAAATCAGGAACAGCAGCAGTTAAAGTTTCAGGAAAAGAAACTATGTGGGTACCTTCTCCAGCAATGTATGGACCTACAACTAATCCAGCAGATTCGGCTTTAGTTGAAACAACAGCAACAAGACCAGATTTAAAAGTATTTGACTTTGATGCTAGTACAGCACAATACACTCAATTTTCTGTGGCCATGCCAAAATCATGGAACGGCAGCACAGTAACTTATCAAGTTTACTGGTCTCCTTCTACTACAAACACAGGCGACTGTATTTTTGGATTACAAGGTGTTGCATGTAGTGATAGTGACACTATTGATGTTGCTTATGGTACAGCAATAGAAGTTACAGATGCTGGAATAGGAACAGTTGAAGATCTTCAAATTTCTTCTGAAAGTAGTGCTATGACTATTGCAGGATCTCCTGCAGCTGGTGATCAATGTTTTTTTCAATTATATAGAGATGCGGCTGACGGTAGTGATACTTTTACTGGAGAAGCAAGAGTTCTAGGAGTTAAAATATTCTACACTACAAACGCAGCTAACGACGCGTAAGGAGATAAATTATGGCAAGTTTTGGTTATCAAATTTTAGGATTTGGATCTGGTGAAAGTGGACCACTCCCTCAATTTACATGTGCAAGTGGAGGATCAGAATCTACTAGCGGAGATTATAAAATTCATTCATTTACAGGACCAGGAACTTTTTCTGTTGATAAAGTTGGGAATTTACCAGACTTTCCGGGTGACCCTGGAGCAGGACCTAACACAGTTTCATATTTAGTTATCGCTGGTGGCGGCGGAGGCGGAGGCCCTTCAATCGGAGGCGGAGCTGGAGCTGGAGGCTTTAGAGAAGGTCAAGATATTGCTCCCTCTTACACAAAAGCCCCTCAAGGAGCAACGTCAGGTCTAACAATTACAGAACAAGCTTATCCAATTACAGTCGGTGACGGAGGAGTTGGTTCAAACCCATCACCTCAAGATGGTACAAGAGGATCAGATTCAGTTTTTTCATCTATAACTTCTGCAGGAGGCGGATCAAGAAATTCATTAAATGAAAACACAGGAGGATCTGGAGCAGGAGGCGGACACCAAGGTGCCGGAGGAGCAGGAAATACTCCTCCAACAACTCCTTCTCAAGGTAACGCTGGAGGATCAAATGGCCCAGGACCCGTTAACACCGGACAATTTGCTGGTGCTGGCGGAGGCGGAATTGGCGCCGCGGGAAGCACATCTTCAAGTGGAGGATATGGAGCTTATTCCGGTGCCGGTGGTTCTGGATCAGCAACATCAATTACAGGATCACCTGTTACATACGCAGGTGGCGGTGGCGGCGGATCTTTCAATCAACCCGCAGATCCAGGCGGCGGCGGTGGATCTGGCGGAGGCGGAAAAGGCGCTGGTTATAGCGGACCTGTTTCTGTAGCCGGAACAGACGGACTTGGCGGCGGCGGTGGCGCCGGCGGAACACCAGCTGGCCCAGCTGCTATTCAAACAGGAAGTGCAGGAGGATCTGGAATCGTAATTATTAGATACAAGTACCAGTAATTAATTATGTCTTATAGAAGTTTTGCAAAAATATCAGAAAATAATTTAGTTCTTGAAGTATTAGTAGTTAATGACAATTGTCCAGACGATGAAACTCAGGCTAAATATTATTTAGAAAAACATAATAACTGGCCAAGTAATTTATGGATAGCATGTTCAAACCAAAGTGAACATAGCCATGGTAAGGCTGGTATAGGTTGGACTTGGGACGCAACAAATGAGAAATTTTTTGGTCCACAACCACATGCCTCATGGACAAAAGATACTACAAACGGAGTATGGGTTGCTCCTTTAACTAAACCTACATTAACAGCAGAAGAACAAGTTCAAAATAATAACGGTAGTAAAATATGGGTTTATGAATGGAGCGAATCTGCTTATCAAGCCGACAATACTACTGGTTGGATTTTAAAAGATCATTTAGTAGACCTACCTCTCTATTGACCTTTTAGTTACGTTCTGTATAAAGAACAAGAAAGCTTATGGAAAAGAAAGTATTAAGTGAAATTGATTTAATTTATGGTGACGTTTCAATGCCTTCTGGTTTTGAAATCAATAGAGACGTATTAGTAATTGATACGTTTGTTTCAAAATATACAGGAAAACCTTTTGAATTTTCTATACCTTGGGACATGTTAAATAAATATGTTAGAGAACATATTAAAGTTAATTACGATATAGAACTAGTTAATAAAAATTTTTGGGGAGACATGTATACTCCTCTTCAAAATAGTGAACTTCTTTTAGAAATAAATAAAGTAGATTTAAAAAACTCTCCTGATTATGTTTTACTTTACGGAGTAAATGTAAAAAATTGTAGTGTTAGAATATACTACGATGATAATAGAAAAAAAGGTAGAAGTTGGGATATGCCTTTAGTAAATAATAAATTTCTCTTGTTTCCCTCAACCTGTGTGTATTTTATTTCTAATAAACATGAAGATTTTTTAAATACTATACATACTATAACTTACGATAAAGTATAATGAAGTGGCTGACTTGGAATTGGACAGATGCGTTATCTAAAAAAGATATAAAAAAAATTAATAAAATAATTAATAAACATTCTACCAAGATAAAAGATAAACCAGCAGATGCAGTAAAAACTTCTAAAGTAAAATTTGTTGCTTATCAACACCTTAAAAATAATTTAGATAAACTATTAAAAGAAATATATGCATCTAACGAAATTAATTTTAATAATTTAAACATTTATCCTTATGAAGACACAAGGTACGTGCATTGTAACACTTACACTAAAAATTCTGAATATGGTTGGCATATAGATGCTAATGAAAAAAATGACGATTGGGATATAAAATATACTGTAGTAATAAATATTTCTGAGAAAAAATATACCGGAGGAAAGTTCAATATTTTTGTTAATAAAAAACCGAGACATTTTAAATTTTTTGATGAACCTGGAAGTATGGTAATGTTTAGATCACCTATTTTACATAGGGTTACTCCAGTTAAATCAGGTGAAAGAAAAACATTAATTTTATTTATTACAGGACCAAATTTAAAATGAACTTAGAAAATTATTATTGGTATTTTAAAGATGCCTTATCTCCACGATTTTGTGATGAAGTAATTAAATATTCTTTACGTCAAAATGAAATGATAGGTAGAACTGGTGGATTTAATAAGGTAAAAGATTTAAGTAAAGATCAATTAAAACAATTAAGACATAAAAGAAATTCAGACGTAGTTTGGTTAAATGATAATTGGATTTATAAAGAAATAATGCCTTTTGTAAAAACAGCAAATAAAAATGCTGGTTGGAATTTTCAATTTGATTACACAGAAAGTTGTCAGTTTACTAAATATAAATTAAATCAATATTACGATTGGCATTGCGATAGCTGGAATAAACCATACGATAGAAGAAATAAAAATGGTGTATTACCTAATGATGCTTGGGATCATGGAAAAGTAAGAAAGCTTTCACTGGTTTGTCAATTAACAGATGGTTCTGAATACACAGGTGGAGAGTTAGAATTTGATTTTAGAAACTATGACCCACCCATGCGTGATGAAGAAAAACATTTAACTAAATGTAAAGAAACATTATCTAAAGGAAGTATAATTGTTTTTCCTTCGTTTGTATGGCATAGAGTTAAACCAGTTACGTCAGGTACAAGATATAGTCTTGTAGCATGGCATTTAGGAAATCCTTTTTTTTAATATGAAATATAATTATTATTTTCCTAGCCCAATCTCAGTTGAAGAAAAACCAGAATTTATAAATTCTTTAAATAAAGCTTCTAATAAATTTATTAGTAATGCTAAAAAAGATGAAAAAAAATATATAAAAACTTACGGAGACTTTGGTCGAAGTTATCATTCTGTTCAATTAACAAAAGAAAATGATTTTATAGATTTTAGAAACTATGTAGGAGAAAAATCATTAATTTTTTTAAATGACATGGGTTACGACATGTCTCACTATGAAACTATTTTTACAGAATTATGGGTACAAGAGTTTGCTAAAAAAGGTGGCCATCACTCTGCGCATGTTCATTGGAATCAACACGTGTGCGGATTTTATTTTTTAAAGTGTAGTGATAAAACATCACACCCTATTTTTCATGAACCTAAAACTGGAGCCAGAGCTACAAAATTAAAAATGAAACAAGATATAAAAGGTATATGGCCAGGGCACGATCTATTTCATTTAGAACCTAAACCAGGAACATTAATTATATTTCCAGGGTACCTAGCACACGAATTTTCTGTGGACCACGGACTAGAACCTTTTAGGTTTATACATTGGAATATACAAGCTGTACCTAAAGGAGTTGGCGATGTTTAAAACATACAAAAATATTTTAAGTAAAGAAGATTTAAAAAGATTTAATCAAGAAGTTATAGAAAATAATAACTTTGGATGGTATTTAAACACCTCTTCTGTAAGAGATTACCCTACTAAATCTAATTTTGATTCTTTTTTATTTTTTAATCATGAAATATTAATTAGACCAGAAAATAGAAACGGCGCTAATGGGGTAAATTCTTTTTTGTATCCTTTTATGGAAGAAATTTTTTCAAAGTTTATGGGTCGAATTAAAGTAAAGTATAGCGAATGTTTTAGAATTGCACTTAATTTAACTTTTAATAACGGACACACACAATGTCCGCCTCATTTAGACCATAAGTTTAAATACAAACAACTATTAGTTTATTTAAATAAAGATATTGATCCTTCAGCTTGCACAATAGTAAAAGATAAAAAGTATGCCCCAACATTTAATTCAGGTCTACTATTTGATAATGTAGTTCATTACCATATGGTGCCTAAAAAAGGTCACAGAATAGTGGCCGTATATACATTTATATAATGGAAGAAATACACGAAAATATTTTAACTGAAAAAGAACTAAAAAATTTATTTAAGTTTATAAAAACAAAACTAGAATATTTAAGTGATACACATCCTGGTCTTCAAACTCGTAACAACTTACACAAATATGAGGAACTAGATATATTTTTAAAAAAAATAAAAAAATATTATGCACCATACAAAGTATTTTCTTGTTGGGCAGTTTATAGTGAAGGAGATTCTGTGTGCTGGCATAATCACTGTCCAGAAGAAAAAGCTGTTTGGTCTTTTGTTTATTATATAAAAAATAAAGATGGTATAGGAACTATGTTTAAAGACCCTTCTGTTAAAGCTTTTGATTTAGTCAAATTTACTTCTGGTAAACAAAACTCTTTACTAAAGTTTGCAAGTAATGTAATACATTCTGGTCCAATAAGTCATAAAAAATTAGAAAGGTACATCGTGGCATTAGATGTAAAATAATATGAGTTTTAAAACAAAAAAATATACACTTATTAAAAAAGCTATTAGCCGAGACATGGCTACTTTTTTATGTAATTATTTAGCTATAAATAAACAAGTTTATGATACTTTTCTTGTGAATAGATACATATCTCCTTTTGAAAAGATGATGGGTTTTTACGAAGGTAAAGAAGATCAAATCCCTGGATCTTATTGTACTTATGGAGATGTTGCTATGGAAACTTTAATGCTTAAACTTAAACCTATTATGGAAGAAAAAACAGATTGTAAATTATATCCTGCATATTGTTATTCAAGAATTTATTCAAAAGGTGATGAACTTAAAAGACATAAAGATAGATTTAGTTGTGAGATATCAGCCACTATGAATTTAGGTGGCGATCCTTGGCCCATATATATAAATGAAAAAACTAATGTAGGTTTACCAAGAGAATTGGGTGGACCTAAAAATTGTAGTTTTACAAGCAAAGGGGAAGGCACTAAAATATGTTTAGATCCAGGAGATATGTTGGCTTACAGAGGCTGTGAAATAGAACATTGGAGAAAAAAATTTGAAGGTAATGAATGTATACAAGTTTTTTTACACTATAATAATATTAATACACCCAAAGCTAGAAAAAATATGTTTGATAAACGCCCACATTTAGGACTTCCTCCGTGGTTTAAAAAAAATGAAAATAATTAAAACTCAATCAAAAATAATAAAAACAAAGATAAAAGAACACAGACGTTTTAAAAAAGAGTTATTAGATTTAATTAATAGAATGCCAAATAAATCTCATCAATGGATAACAAAATCTGATTGGAGTTTACCTCAAAATTTTTCAAGACCTTATTTAGATTTATTTTATAAAGAAGTAATACCTTCTTCTATGCAAAAAATGCAAAATCATTTTAAAGCAAAACGATGGTTTATTTCTCGTGGTTGGTTTCAACAATATGAAAACAATTCATACCATCAATGGCATAGTCATCCAAGGACAAATTGGGCTAATGCTTATTTTTTAGAGCTACCTAATTCAAGATTTAAAACAAAAATTAAAATTGATAATAAAGTCATAGATTACGACGTTAAGGAAGGGGACTTAATTACTTTTCCAGCGTATTTACTACATACTTCAGAAAAAAATAAAGACGGCAGGAAAACAGTTATAGCATTTAACTCTGATTTTATATATGATTAAACCTATTGAAATAAGGCTTAATCTAATGTAATAGCTAATAAACAGGATTTTATATGCTACAAAAAATAGATTTTTTACCAGGATTCAATAAACAAGTTACTCCCACTGGCGCTGAAGGACAATGGACCGGTGGAGAAAATGTTAGATTTAGATATAATACTCCAGAAAAAATAGGCGGATGGTCTCAATTAGGGGATAATAATCTAACTGGAGTTGCTAGAGCTCAACATCATGTAATCAATCAAACTTCAATTAATTTTTCTATTATAGGTACTAATAGAATTTTATATGCTTATACCGGGGGAATTTTTTATGACATTCACCCAATTAAAACTGATTTCGGAGCATTAACAAATGCCTTAGCTAGTACTAATTCTTCTGCTATTCTTACTATTACTTTATCTACAACTGCTGGAATGACAGCAGGAGATATTTTACTTCTTGAAAATGTTACCATTCCTACAGGTTCAGGTTATTCGGCTTCTGATTTTGATGATAAAACTTTTATGATAACTGAAGTAGTAGATGCTACCTCAGTTACTATTACTATGGGATCTGCTGCCAGTGCAACGGCTACTGATGGAGACTGTTCTGTTAAATGGTATTATCCTGTTGGTCCTGCTGAACAATTAGGGGCATACGGGTGGGGTATCTCTCAATTTGGTGGAACTGTTTCTGGAGCTAAGACTACAACTTTAAATGGAGCTTTAGGAAATGATGCTTATGGAACAGGTGGTTCAGGAACTAGCATTACTTTAACGTCTGTAGTTGGCTTTCCAACTTCAGGTACTAATTATATTCAAGTAGGCACAGAAGAAATATCCTACACAGGAGTTTCAGGAAGCGATTTAACAGGAATTACTAGAAATGCTAGAGGAACTACAAGAGCTGCTCATTCTGATGGAGCAACTGTTACAGATACTTCAGACTATTCTGGCTGGGGTAGTGCATCAACCAACACTGATAAAGTTCTTGATCCAGGTTTATGGGTCATTGACAGCTTTGGTCAAAATGTAATTGCTCTTATTGTTAATGGTCCCTGTTTCGAATGGAATTCAAATTTAAGCAATGCTACTGCAACGAGAGCCACTGTTATTAGTGGAGCGCCAACAGCTTCACGTACCATGTTGGTATCTACACCCGATCGGCATTTAGTTTTATTTGGAACTGAAACCACTGTTGGAGACACCTCTACTCAAGATGATATGTTTGTTAGATGGTCCAATCGAGAGGATATTAATACCTGGACTATTACTTCAACCAATACATCTGGCTCGCAAAGACTGGCCGACGGATCACGGATCATGGGAGCTAAACTTGGAAGAAATGCTGTCTATGTATGGACGGATACTTCATTATTCACTATGCGTTTTGTAGGAGTTCCTTTTGTATTTGCTTTTGAACAAGTAGGAACTAACTGTGGATTAATAGGACTTAATGCAGCCGTTGAAGTAGATGGTGCTGCCTACTGGATGTCTAATAATGGATTCTTTAAATACACTGGTAAATTGGAATCACTAAAATGTTTAGTTGAAGATTATGTATTTGATAATATTAATGAGTCTTCTAATCAATTAATTTCTGCAGGTATTAATAATTTGTTTGGAGAAATAATATGGTTTTATTGTACTTCTAATTCTAACAATGTAGATCGAGCCGTTACGTATAATTATTTAGATTCCACTTTGGAAAGAGGTATATGGACTACTAATGAGAGTGCTTTATTTGCCAGAACCACTTGGATGGATTCTTCTGTCTTTAACAAACCTTATGCTACTTCTTATGATCCTGATACTAATACTTCTTATGATGTTGTAGGAAATACCGATGGCATAACTACATATTTTAAACAGGAAACAGGAACCGATCAAATCGTTGGAGATACCACTACCGCCGTCACCTCTAATATAGAATCAGGTGATTATGATATATCTATGACTAAAGAAGGTGGAGCAACCTTTCAAGGGGATGGAGAATTTTTAATGAAAATCAGAAGATTTCTTCCTGACTTTATATCCCAAACCGGAGATACCCAAATTACATTAAATTTAAGAGATTATCCTAATAGTTCCCAGGCGAGTTCTTCGTTAGGACCCTTTACAATTAGCTCAAGTACGACTAAAGTAGATACTCGTGCAAGAGCACGTGCAGTTTCTTTAAAGATTGCTAATACCAGCACCTCTCAGGACTGGAAACTAGGTACCTTTAGAGTAGACGTACAACCAGACGGAAGAAGATAATGCCTTTTCAATCAGAGAAACAAAGAAGATACCTATGGGCCAACGAGCCAGAGATCGCGAGAGAATGGACCGATCGTTATGGCGCACGAGGCGGTGGTATTATGAGAGTACCTTTCCAAGAAGGGGGACTGGAATCACTTCCTTATCCTGAGTATTATAAATTACCACCATTTTCAGAAGGTAACCCATACACAAATACATGGACCTTTCCTACCGGCGAAGAAGAACTAACTACTGAATCAAGCGTAGGTCAAGGCGGTCTACCAGCATCCTATATTTATAACACTGGCGGTGGTGAAGGTGGAGAAGGCAACTTAAATTTAACTTACACACCTGGTGCAGTTGCTAAATCAACTCCCGATAAAGAAAATTGGTTCAGTAATTTATTTAAAAGTACACCCAAAGTAAGAGGTACACTTGGAACAAGATTATCTAATAAACCAAGAATACCTCTGCCAGCTGCAATAGCATCGTGGTCAATGAGTCCTTTTAATACCGAGTCTAGAAACTATAACGAAAACTTTGTCGACCAATTAAACTTTTTAGAAAGCTTAGGAGCACCTGGTAGTTATATTGGTAGAGATCAAAGAAGTGGTCATTTAAGATACGGACCCGACAGTGTTCTATCGGGTCAAAATGTAATCTCTGGTTTTGGATCAAATAATTATGCTACACAATTAGCAAAAAAGCTAGCGTGGTTTGAAGCTCGAGACAAAGAAAAAAGAAACGAAAAAAAATATCAACAAACAAAAGACGAAATAACAGCTTGGGATAACTCTCCTGACAATCCTAAAAATAAAAATAAACCAACAGGGCCTACTTATGTACCCAATACACCACAGCCACCTGGAGGACAACAAGGCCACAATGAAGGTATGGCTGAATTAAGTCCTCCCGATCCTGTTTCAGATGAGTGGGGAGATATGTCTTATATGATAGCACGAGGTGGTTTAGCTCAACGTGCACCAAGAGGAAATTATTTCAATGGAGGCATAGCAAGTTTATGGCGAAGATAGTACAAATTATAACCAGAGCTAGTCAGGAATATAAACCAGATGTAGCTCACTCTTTAGTGAGAGATATTGATGCTATTGTGCAAAAATTAAACACAACTTTTCAAGAAGAATTAAAACAGGAGATAGAAGCTAAAAGTTTCTTTTTAGAATAATGGCAATAACGAACCAGTATAAATTTTATGGAGTGACTATTTCGACAACCGATCTGACAACTCTTTTAACAGCAGGTGCTGCGGAAACTTATGTCTTAAGGTCTTTTAGAGTGACTAATAATTCAGGTTCTAATACACCCACTATTAGCATTACCAATAATGCTTTTAACATTGAAAGTACTAAAACTTTAGCGGTTAATACGAGTTATGAACTTTTTAGTGTGCCGGTAGTATTGGAAGCAAGTACTATTTTAAAGGCTCAATTAGCAGGAACGGTAGCTGACGGAGTCAGTATTGGAATTAGCTATCTTAATATTAAAAAGGACGTAGTAACATAATGGATAAAGTTAAAGTAGATGGCAAAGAAGTGCCTTTAATTTATGCTAAAACAAAGACTATTATAAAGCATAAAAAAACAGGAGAACAATATACTAATGAGGAAGAGTGGAAAGCTAAAGGAATCAGCGTTGAAGACATCCAAAGAGATGTCATTGTAGAGGTTCCAAAGCTTGATTTATTTGCAAAAACAAAGTAGATTGAACATTTAGGCAAAATTATGGCAGTAACAGATATCATATCAGAAGAGGAAATAAGAGCTCCAAATATGGAGGTCGCTAGAGGAGGTCCTGAAGATTTTATGACTGATGATGAAATGGATCCATATCAAGATCCAGAATTTCAACAGTTATTAGAAAGTCTTCCTATGGAGCAAGCTGAAGTTCTAATGCAACTTATTAAAGAATTTAAAGCAATGGTTGCTCAAGGATTTGAAGGAGAATTTGAAGACTTTGTAAAAATGAAAATGGCTTCTGCTCGAGGTGGTCCTGAAGATTTTCAAACAGTAGATGAAATGCAAATAGGTCCTGAAGAAGAACAATCTATAATTCAAACGGGTCAACAAGTGGCTCAAGGCGGAAGAATTGGGTATCAAGGTGGTGGTGGTCCATATCAAGATTATTTACAAGATTTAAATGATGGAATAATTTCTATTGATACAACTTTTAGTGAATGGTTAGATAATAATGCACCAGATCCTGATCATGATTTAATATATGCTCAAGGCGGAAGAGCAGGTTATCAATATGGAAATCAAGTTACAGCTGATACATCAGGTATACTATCTCAAGTTTCACCATCACAACAAGCTCAAATGGAAATGAGTGGAATGGCTGAAACAGCTTTGGAAAAAATTTTTAATGAGTTTAGAGAAAGATTTCCTGAAGCTGATGAAGAAGATATACAACAAATGGTAAGAAATATGGTAGCTGAACAACAATTAGAAGGAGTTGTAGGAACTGAAGGTGCAGGAATTTTAGATATACATGAAGGAGCAAAAATGATTACCCCTGAAAGTGTAGATACAAGTTCACAAGCTATTAGTAGACATCTGTGGGAGGGTGATGATAGTAGACACACAGCGAGAGAGAAAAGAATCGGAAAACAATTAGGTGGCAGACCCGGCTATGGTTTAGGAAGTTTAGTTAAAGGTGTTTTTAAAGGAGTTAAAAAAGGAGTTAAAGGTTTAACAAAAAGTATTAAGAAATTCGCTAAAAGTGATTTAGGTAAGATGGCTTTAATGTATATGGCAACAGCTGGTATGGGAAATATTCTACAACCCGGCGCAGCATCATGGGCGAGTCCTTTTACTAAAGGAGCAGGTACAGGTTGGTTAAGACCCGGTACTGTATTCTCTAATTATTCAAATTTATTTAAAGGTTCACCTGAAATAGCAAGTAAAGCAGACGCTTTAACTAGTGGTTCTAAATTTGCTGCTGATGAAGCAGCTTTACAAGCTATAGCAGATAATGCGGGTGCAACAAGTATTGGGGATAAAGCTGTAAATACTTTTCTTTCTAGAGCAGGAGATGCCTCTACAAAAGGTGGATTGTTCTCAAAAGCTCTAGGATCATTTGCAAAGAATCCTTTACCATGGATAGCAGGTACTGCTGGACTAGCAGGTTTATACACAGCTAAGAATCCAGGTAAAGATAATATAGATGATTTAATGAAAAAGTATAAAGGTGAAGTAAAAGATTGGGATAATATGATTGCTGATATTAGAGCAGGTAAAATACAAACTCCTTTTTCAACCGACAATATAACCTACCCTTATCCTTTTTATGGCCAACAAGGTGGAAGAGTAGGAAGAGCTGAAGGTGGCTTAATGGACCTAGGAGGATTAGAAAAAGATTATAGAGCAGAAGGTGGCTTTGTTCCAATAGGTGGTAAAGAAAAAGCTGATGATGTTCCAGCAAGATTAAGTAGAAATGAATTTGTATTCACGGCCGATGCTGTAAGAAATGCTGGCGGTGGAGACGTAGATAGAGGAGCAGAAGTTATGGAAAATGTAATGACAAATTTAGAACAAGGTGGTAGTATATCCGAAGAATCTCAAGGATTAGAAGGAGCACGAGACATGTTTGAAGTATCAGAACGATTAAGTGAGGTAGTATAATGGCCATACAAGAAACAAGAACATTACCCGCACCATTTATAGAATCTTTAGGTAAAGATTATGCCAAAGGTTTAACAGATTTAACAAAAACAGCTTTACCAACACACCAGTTTGCACCTAAAGTTGCACCACAACATCAACTACAAACCGATGCTGTCACTTTAGCACAACAAGGTTTAGGTGGATATGAACCTTACATAACGGGCCAAGGAGCTTACGCAGGTTTACCAACCGATATGATGGGTGCGCAGGATTATGGCGCAGCGGCAGCAGGTTTAACTGGAACTGGAGCAGGTACAGGAGCAGGTTCTATTCAATCCTACATGTCTCCTTATCAACAGTCAGTGATCGATGCGACATTAGATGAGTATGATATACAGGCGCAAAAAGGACAACAAGGAATTATGGATGCTGCATCAAGAATCGGCGCATTGGGTGCAGGCAGAACAGGCGTACAACTAGGTGAATATCAGGCAGCAAGCGATAGAAACCGGGCAGCAATCCAGGCAGGCTTACTACAACAAGGATATACTCAGGGTCAAGGAGCAAGACAACAGGATTATCAAAATCAAATGGGACTGGGTCAGTATCAATCGGGCCTTGGATCATTGACTCCGCAACTTGTTGCAGGTCAAATAGGAACTATGGGTCAAGTAGGAGCCACTCAACAAGCTCAAACTCAAGCTGGCTATGATGCCATGAGAGAAGCAAATAGAATGGCTGCATACGAACCTTATGAGAGACTGGGTTATTATGGCACAGGAGTTACAGGTATTATGGGTGGATACCCAGGTCAATATCAATGGTCTTCACAACCTAACCCAACTCCATTGCAAACTGCATTAGGCGTAGGTGCTACTATGGGTGGTATCTGGGGTAATGTAATGGGACCTCAAAAAGGAATGAATTATAAAACATAATGAGCAGAATATTAAAAAGACCAATGTTTAAAATGGGCGGATCAACCGACGCGGGAATTACTTCGGGGTTGAGTCGTAAAGGATATTATGATGGTAAAAGAGTTACCGGTGCAGATATATTACAA
>Ga0209756_1002375_pt1 | contig 16349 bp, 8 predicted proteins | sample ETNvirenome_6_85_FD_184071 | JGI IMG/M metagenome (GOLD analysis project Ga0209756, IMG submission 184071) | Marine viral communities from the Pacific Ocean - ETNP_6_85 (SPAdes) (version 3) | ecosystem: Environmental > Aquatic > Marine > Oceanic | place: Pacific Ocean | collected 2013-06-19
GCTTGCTCTTGTAAACCCGAAAGTTTATAAATTCCAGTGCCTGCGCCTAAAGTTTCTCTACCTATTTTTTCTATATTAAACCCCTTAACAGTTTTAAATCTCTTTTTCATCGCGGCTATAGGAATAGTTTCTATATAACCATCATTTATAACCTTTGTTACAAAATCTTTATATTGCTTACCTTTTCCTATTGCATTTCTTACCGCAATTATAGTTGCTTCATTTTGGGCTTTTAATTCTTTTGCAAGTGATGAAGGATCAAGTTTGGTAATTGCTGTTTTACCTTTTCCCCCAATCTTTCTTTTTTTACCTACAGAGCTAGCTATAAATTGTTTTACGCTATTTTTAATATTTTTTAAAATCTCTGGCCTAACATCAGCAGTTTGTTTTTCTATAGCTGCAATATCAGTAGGGTACTTTCTCTTTTTAAATTCTTTGCCTTTAGCTTTTTTAGTATCTGGCGCAGCAATATTTTCTAATTCTTGTGTTGTAGTTTCTTTTGTTTTAGAAGCTTCTTTAGCCCCAATTAAAGATTCTTTAATCCCAGGTAATTTTGCATTTAAACTAGCACCCGCATAAGTAGTAAAATTGGCTTTACCTTTTGTATTAAAAGCACCTATAATTCCTGGAAGCAATGCACTTATTTCATTTAAAACATCTTTTCTAGTTATAGGTCTACCTGTATTTTTATTTATATATCCTTCAAAATTAGTAACAAAATCTATACCCCCCTTATCTTTAGGGCCTAAGAAAAATCCAGCATTATCATTTATAAGATTTTTAGTTTCTCTATTCCTATCTGTTTCACTTGTATTAGGATCTTTATATAAATCTATACTTATCTTATTTAATTCATTTTGTTCAGAAGTAGCATCATATACAATTTCATAAGTACCATCAGCATTCCTTTTTTCTATTGTTAAAACATCATCCTTTTTATATCCACCTGGCACCCATCCGTCTTCTTCGTTTTTCATTCTCGCCCTAGAATTAGGTTTAGCCATATCAAAGCCTTCTTCTTTAAAAGTTATTCTATATCCAGCATCTGTCCCAGATGTAGGGTCTTCAGATATAGTTATATCTACCCCTACCTCTTTATTTTTTCCTTCAATAGTTTCATCATTGTTAAGAGCATCTACCTCTGATTTCCCTACAAATCTATAAATAGGTTTATATTCCCAATCTATTCCGTATTTTTCAAAAGATTGTTGGGCAGCAACATCACCAGCCCTTGCTTTATCTACGTCCCTAGATTGTTTATCATTAACTTGATCGGTATCTGTAGCTGTGCCTGTAGGAATTATTCCCATTGCAGATGTAGGTCCTTTTAAGCTTTCTTCTTGTACCGCTCCTTCTCGTATAATACTTTCAATTTCCGCATCTATTTCATTTTTTCTTTCAATATCTAATACACTAGCTTGTTTATTATTATTTTGCTTTATTTTATTTTCTAGTTCGTTTTGTTCTACAAAAAGATTTACTAATTTATTTTTATTAATATCTGATATACCCTTGGTATTACTAGCTAATATACCTGCATTTCTTATACTAGATACTTTTTGTATTTCAGTTCTTTTTTGATCAGGTGTTAATAAATTGTCTTTCTTTATTTTTTCAATTAAATTTTCAAAAGTTATATTAGCTGTAGTAAATGTTTTAGAATCTTTAGCTAAATTTATAGTTGATGCTATATTTAATGCCTCTTGACCATAATTTGCTTTACCACCCATAAATGTTGAAGATATTCCACCAGCAGCGCCAAAGAACTGAGCCGTTTGATAACCCATTTTCTTTTCCATAGCTACTTGTTCCCAATCCATTTTTTTAGTAAAAGCGCTTTTGAATTTTTCATTAGGACCAAGATTCATTAAAATATTACCTGACTGTTCTATAATACTTTGATACTCTTCTTCTAACCCTTCTATAAAGGGAGTGATTGCATAGTTAGCACCAGGTAATACCATTTTTCTAGCTATAAAATTTCCAAAAGTATTTTCCATTATTTTTTGAACACCTTTTCTTTTCATTAAATTGCCCAATACACCTTTACCTACATATCCTTGCAAAATACCACTACCTATAGAAACCCCAGCTGCCGCTGCTCCACTAGCCAAAGGGATTAAATGTTGAGAATATTTACCCGATTTTAAAGCATCTAAATATTGTTCAGTAGTATACTTACCAGTTCCAAAATCCTTATCCATTTGAGTTTTTAGATTTTCCATAAAAGAACCAGCATATATTTGGGCTCCTTCTGCCATACCACCTACTGTTTCTAAAACAATTCCGGCTTTAAATAATGCCGCAGCAAAAGGCGCTGTGAATCCGCCTGTAGGACCTGAAGCAGCTGCAGCTATAAAAGAACCTAAAAAAGATAATTTACCAAGCCCAGGAAGAGCCATAGTTTGAAATTGTTCTATTCCATATGCCGCTCTACCCATTATTCCTTGAATAGTCATTACACCAGCATCATCAAAATCAACTTCTAGAAAATCCATAACACGATCTTGATGCCCCTGCCACGTTCCATCTTCACTTCCCCATAAATCTTCTGCATCCTCTTTCATCTCTTCTGTAGTATTGGCTAATCTTTTTACTTTTTTATCATAATAATCTCCTATATTATCATCTAAAGACCAACTAATTCTATCAAAGTTAGATAAAAATTTATCTTCTAATCTTTTAGCTAATGCAGAATCTTTTCCTAGAATATCTATCGCTTCACCTATAGACATGTCTCTATTTATTTTACCAGATTCAAAGCTATTCCCAAGTTCTTCAACAATTTTACCTCTACTTTCAAATTGAGGCTGACGTAATGTCATCTGTATTTGATTGAGGGTAACACCAGTTTTAGAACCAAGTCTACCAGTTTCAGAGTCATAAACGGATTTCCTCCAGGCTTCAGCCATATTCGCTGCTCCCCATTTAGCTCTAGAAAGCCAATTACCTCCGAATAAATATTTAGCATGGTCAGGATTTTCTGCAGCAAACTTACCTTCTGCTATTTGTTCATCTATCCAAATAGACGTTTCACTTGCTTGTCTAGTAAAATCTAATCCAATATTTTTTTGAGCATAAGCTTCATTTGCGCCTAACCCTGCCATTTGATAAGCCCTGGTAATTACATTGTTATTAGAATAAGCATTATTTATTTCTGCATTCCATCTTCTAGTTATTTCTTCTTGAGCTTTTTCTAATACGCCATTTAAGGTGGATTTATCTTCTTCGTCTTCTAGCATTAAGTTGTAATTCTTAATAGCCCTATTGAAGTCACCGATTTTAACATTTTTAGGTGAATTATACCACATGGCCTCACAAAAAATACCCCATTTTCTACAGCTTTCTTCTCTTTCTTCTACTGTGCTTGCCCATTCCTCAGCCTCTACAGAATCACCCCATCCTTCAATGTCTAGCTTCATGGCATCTATAGCGGTTAATGCCCCTTTTCTTTTTTTATCAATAGCAATTGCATCTTCACTAGTGGAAAAAGTATTTTCCATTATTTCAGGAATAGTAATAGTTTCAAAATTAGTAGTTAAATTATCGGTCTCTAATTGCATTGCTGTTTTAACTTCCTCCTGGCCTAGTATATACTTGTTAACCGCGTCTACTTGTAAACCTTGAATAATCTCATCTTGATCCTCATTCATTTTCTGAGCTATATATTCATTGTATGCCTCATCGTCTTCTGGTTGAGGTATACCTAAATTTTTACTTATTTCTCTTTGTCTTTTTATCCAATTAGCTTTGGAATTTTTTTCCATATAGCTAGCTTTAATTTCATCTGTATCAGGTACATTTATACTAGCCACTAAATCTGGGTTAACAGTAATAAACCCTTGTTGTTTATATTTATTAAGCTCTTCTGTTGATATTTGAATTTCACCATTCTGAAAAGCTTTTAATTTAGCTTTAGTAGCTTCTATTTCATCAAACATATTTGGCGGCTCTAAACTTCCCCGCATTTCACTTATAACCTTATCAATACCTTTTTCATCAATACTAGCCTGTAGGTCTACATCATTTATACCTAATTCTTTAGCAGATTCTCTAATCCAAACTAATTTTTCATCATTTGTTTTTGGGAATAGAATAAGTTGTGTAGAAATTAAAGGATTTGGATCTGCATCACTTGTTACTTCATTATCATTAATTTCAAAATCCCTAGGTTTGTTTAGCTTATAATTATCAATTTCTTTTTGGGTTACATTAGGATTTGATAATAATTCTTGTAATCCGTTATTATAATTATCTTGTTGATGTTTCCAAGTTTGTGTTTTTTCATATTTTTTTTCAGGAGCAACACTTATAACAGTTCCATATGCATTAATTGTAGCTTGATTTTCTTTATCTCTTTCAATGCTTTCTTCTTCTTGCTGTCCTGGAGTTTTACCAGTATTTTTTTGAATAGCACGAGCAAGAATATTTCTAGCCTCAGAATTATCTGGAGTTTCATTTCTTCTTTTATGTTCAGCTACAACTACTTTTATTTCTTCTTCAGATTTCCCATCTAGTTCCATCTGACGAATTATATCTGCTAAGCTGTTCAATACTGCTAATGCCATATTTAAATTTATTTAACCAAGATATTTTTTATATAAATCTTCATCGGTAGTTTCTGTTGTTTGTGGTATTAATGTGGGTTTGCCATCTTCTCCTTCTGGTACTTGATTTTGTATAAAAGGTAATAATGTGTTTTTTATAAAATAAGAATGATATTTTTCACTAAATTCCTTTTTTTGTTTATCATTTAAAGGTAAATTTTGATATGCCCAACTTTTATCTCCAGCATTTTTATCTTTAACTCGTTCATCATCCTGTACCATACTGGTATCATTTGCTAAATACATATTCCATGCAGCTACAGCACTTTGCTCGTCAGATAAATATCCAGCAACCTCAGCTTGTAATATAGGTACAAGTTTTTTAACAATTTTGCTTTCATCATATTGATATACATTTCGCATATATTTTTTACCATCTATTTCAATTTCAATTTGATCATATATAGGGTTTCCTTCTGCATCTAATACCCCATAATCTGCTATAGATATTCTAGCATCAGGATTTAATTTCTTAGTTTCGGGATTTACAAAAGCTGGATTAATTAAAGAAGCTGCAGTTAATATCTCTCCTATTCCTTCATTTATATTAGGTGTAGTTGAAATTAAAGATTTATTGTTATTTATTAATTGTTTTAATCTATTACTATTAATTTTAAATTCTTCATCAAATTTTGGGCCATTTGCTTTTAATTCAAAACCACCATTATCCTGTAAATTTAATGCTATATTATATCCATCTGATTCACCATACCCAGGCCTTCTATTTATAATATTATTTAATACCATATATGTAGAAGGATTATTTATATCATAGTTAGGCTGTTTTAAGGCTTCTAATTCACTAGTAATATTAGTTATAAATTCTATAGCTTCATTAGGAGCCTCTTCAAGCATTTGATTTTTATGTGCTAACTCATCACAATTCTCACAATCATTAGTATTAACTTTTCTTGCATTTTCAGCATATTCAGATGCAGTATTAGCAAAGGCTTTCCCTAATACATCAAATGCAGCACCGGGGTTAGATTTTAATAATCCTGTATTATAAGCTATTCCGTCATTACTATCTTCATTTTGAAGTTGTTGTGATTGTATTCTATTTTCTTCTTGTGATAACATAATTTTTATTTTTAAGTTCCGCTTTGTGTTGCCGCTGAGGATGCTATTGTAGTAAATGCGCCGGTAAAAGCTGCTGTTTGATCAGCCTGTGCTTGATTAGCCGCAGCTTGCGTATTCGACATTAATGCAGCAATACGGGCCATTTGATCTCTTTCTCGTTGTTCTTGCGCAGTAAATACAAATTGTTTTCCCTGTGCTTCTGCAGCTTGCACTCTTTGGCCTTCAGAAATACCTAATTGTTGTAATCTTAATTTTTCAGCTAATGTTCTTTCTTCCAATCTAGCTTCACCTTCAGCTCTTAGTTTTTCATTTTGCGCCTCTTGTTTTTCGATTCCTGCAGCAATTTGTTTCTTAGAAGCTAAAGCTGCTTGGGCTAAAGCAGTGGCACCTCCAGCAGATGACCCAGTCGACCTCAAAGTATCTAATGTATTAGCTAAAGCTATATCAGATTGTTCCATTTGTATTTCAGCAGCTTGTGTGGCTACTCCTAAATTAGCCATAGGATTAGTCATTAAACTAGATAAATCTTGAGCCATACCAGCTAAACTAGTAACATTTTCCCATGGATTTATAATAGCTTGCCTATTACGTTCTAAACTATCTAATTTAGCTTGAAGCATTTTAGCTTTTGATTCTTTTCGTTTACGGTCTTGCGCTGCTTGTACCCCTTGGTAAACCATTCCTGCGACCGCTACGGCTGTTGCTGCCCAACTCATATTATTATTGTTTTAATTGTTTTTGATTTGCTATAAATTTATCAAATTCTTCATAATTAATAGCTATATTTTCTTTTTCTATTTCTTCCAAATCTTTTTTATTATTTTTATTTAAATGCACAGTAGTCCAAATTAATTCAGTTTTAGCATATACCGCTCTTTTTACTCCTGGGGGTGAAATAAAAGAACAAGGCCCTTTTAATTCTTTAATTCCTCCATTTTCAGTTGCTACTATTGCTTCCCCTTTTAATAAAAAAGCAGGATGTTCATGCTTATGTATTTTACCTATAACTATAATACCTGCTGGAACTGTTAATTCTCTTACATACATTCCTTCAGAAAACAAATGTTTTACTGGGAAATCTTCTGGTACCATTACATATTCTTTATCTAAACTTTTAATTTTATCTTCAAGATTTATTATTTGAGATCTGAATTCTTTGTTAGATAAGTTGTGATTCTTTTTCAAATCTACTTTACCCATTTAATTTAATTTATTTTAATTTGTAATCACTGCTTACTGCAAACAATTCTTTTAATCCTCCAGGATCAGTTGTTGCATCAGTCTGCATGGTTACTGTAGTATAATAAGCTTTTATACCTAATATTTGATTACCCCATATTACTTCGCCTGCCATAGGATCAACAGTATTATTTTGTATAGACGCTACATATTGATTTTGTTTTCTATCAAATCCTGCTCTATATTGAATATTGTTTTCTAAATAAGTGCCTTCACTATAACTATATATACTTGATGAAGTATCATTATTATTAATCCAACTCCCATCAATTAAATCTTTCCCTGTTTCATCAGAAATTAAAGATGTAACTTTCCATCCATTACTACCTTCATATGCAATAGTTTGAAAAGTTTTTACCAAATTCGGTTCCGGATTAAATATAAATTGTATAGACGAATTATTATCTACTCCATAAAATTGATTTCGTGGGATTATAGCTCCTAATGCGGTCTCCGTTTGGTAATGTTGATATATTTTAGGACCATAAGCTGTATAATATTGCCCTTGTAAACTAAAAATTTGAGTAGGTTTATAAGTATAAAAACCAGTCCATCCTTGAGTTTTTTCATCAAATGTTAAAGTCTTATAAACGCCTTGTTGCTCTGGATGTGATGATGCCGTCATTGGTTTCGTTTGTAAAGATAAAACATAATTTTGATTATATACATCATACCCACCAACCAATGCACCAGTATTGGAAATAAGAGATAGTTGATCTCTAAAGAAATCAATCATTCCATAATTAGATATTTCTTCTATAGTTCCACCAGCTAAACGTAAAACAGCGTTTCTGTGTCTATCCACAAAATATTTTCTATACCCATAAGATGCAAAAGACTCTGGATTAGTTCCAATCCCCCAATTTCCAGGAATAGGAGTTATTTGCCCTATTATAATATTAGAAGATGTTTGCATAGATTGGCCCTCTGCTGTATATATAGCATCTTTATCTATTAAAGCCACATTAACTTTTCGTTCTTGGAATATAGTTAAATTAGTATCTTCAGAAAATAATTTTTGTATTGTTCCCCCTACAGGATCTACGCTTCTTGTAATATCTTCACTAACGCTAAACTGGTTAGTATTATTAATACCAGTTCTAGAATTATATACACCTGAATAAATTAAAGAATTACCTCTTCTATTACTAGTATCGTTTTCTTCTATTATATAAGCTTTAACACCGTAATCTGTACTTGTATTATTATAACCTCCTCTAATCCTTGATTCTTCTAAATACCAATCTTCTCCAAAATTAGCAGCTGGCTGCCCAACAGGTGGACCTATTTGGTAAGCTAAATCCCCAACTCCAATACTTGCGTTTGTCGTAGGAGTATCTAAAGCACCAACAGCCCAATAATCGTTATTTCCTAATGTTCCCCATCCATCAGTGCTTCCGGGGAAATCGGCTTTTTTCTTCATCCAAAATGAGTTAAAATAACATATTTCTAATGTTATAGCCATAGTATTAATATTATTACTTATTTTTACTTATTATTACAGTGTCCCAATACAGTTTGCCCCATAGTCCCCATTTTTAGGATAATTTTTATCATCAAATTCTACATAAAATTTATTAACTCCACATACGGATCCGCAAGCGCCCCCGGTCATATTTTTAGTAAATACCCTATATTCACCAGCTGTACTAAACCAATATTCGTCTGCATCTGGAGCCCCATTTGTAGCGCTTAATTGTATACTATAGCTCACTTCACCACCTGCTATTTGGGCAGGTGAATCTACATCACAAGAAGCAGGAATCCAAGAATCTTCAGCAGTTTCTCTATATTGTATACTATAATAAATTACTACATCACTCGTTGTACAAGTACTTGTTAAAGTAGGAATAACTTTCATTGTTCCTGCTGTTAAAGCCCCTGTAGTATAAGAATTTAATTCACATGCAGCCTTAGCCCTTACATTATATAAAGCATCTGGTGGCCAATTATACCCTGCGAGATCATATGAACCCCCTGTATCTAAATCTGTGCTAGCTGTTTCAGCAAATAGCCATTCACTATTTTGATCACATGTAGCATAAGTTGTGCCATTCCAGCCGCAACAAATCGCCCTTGGTGTATGTTGTAAACCTACAGTAAAAGTAGCTATATCAGTATCTGTTAAACCTGCTCCATTTATATCTGTAAGGCGGATACCTACATTATATTGAGTATTTTCAACCATAGTGCCTGTGACAGTTAAAGCCCCAGCAGAACTCATACTAAATATAGCATTGTTAGCTTCATAATCTGTATGATCAGGGTCTAAATCCCAAAATAATTCCAACGTTTTTTCTGTTGTATTACTAGTATTAGTACCATTCACCCCTGTAAAAGTATGAATAGTTGTTGTAGCTAATGTTGGAGCGGTTATAGTAAAACTATCAATTTCTGGAGCCTCATTTGTTAAAGTAATTGTATATGGCCCTATATCATCAATGTAAGCTTCAGATAATGGTGTATAAGTTGTTCTAAATGTTAAAGTAAATATATCTGTAGAATTCCCTGGGGAATTTGAATTAGCATTATACCAAAAATATTCGCCCGCACTTATACCTAATTGAAACTCACCATCTGCAGGAGCAGAAGATTCTGTTAAAGTAAATAAATTTTCCGCTGTTCTATCTGCACCAGTTTGGTCTACTACTTGTTGAATTACAGCTGATATTGTAGTTCCATCAGTAATTGCACTCCCGCCACCATCTATAAAATTAAAAGGTGTGCCAATATTAGTACTTGGGGCTTGGCTTTCAGGAAAAGAAGCAGCGTGCTCTTCCATTTCTATTACTCCATCGTATTGAGCATTTACCATAGCGTTTAATAAATCAATTTTTCCTGATAATGAAGTTTCAAAAAATATTTCTAAAAGAGAATATACTGGCTTAGTTTCTACCACACTTAAATAAGGTTGGCAGCTATATGTCGTATTCTGGTCAACAACTGTTGATGTTGAGTTAACATCAGCCCCTACAACACCAGCACTAGTAGGTATATCAGTAGGTGATAGATTTATTGGCCCATTTTGCGATGTACTGAATTTTAATATCATAGGATTTTCATCCGTATTATATATAGCCGCGACAGAGGGGGATACGCCCCATGGTACACTCCCTAGCGCTGTAGGTGTATTTACCCATCCTTGATCATCAGCCCCCACTTGAGTTATAACCATTTCACCATAAGGTCCCAGTGGGGTACCTGTATTTACAAAAGGAATAGATACTAATTCCATATCTTTTACAGTAGCAATTGAAAGCACATTTTGGGATATAGTCCCAGGATAATATTGGGCATTCCAAGGAACTTGTTTTCGTGGTATGCCATAAGGCCTATTAGTATCTTTATTATTTATATTAGGAGTATTTACCCTTATAAATAATACTTCGCTACTATTAAATTCTGTATCTGTAGGCCCAACTTCTTTTAAATCTCTAGGAATTTTATTTATATTATCACTTAATAAAGTTGAAAAACTAAATTTATACCTACCTTCTCCCCCATTAATAACTGGATACCCATTAGTAAATCCTGATAAATATACATTATAATAGTCTTGTTCTTGTTGTTTAACAACTATTTTATAAGAATACCACCCTAAAGGATTTTCTTCACCTATATTAATTTTAAAATTTCCATTACTGGTACCTGCATTTACAATTGTTAATATATCATCTTGGCTATACCCACTACCTGGATTTATAATTGTCAGTTCAGTAATTGGGCCGCTACCACCACCACCGCTGACAGATGTTACTAAAACTGTACAACCGCTACCATCGCCGCCACTTGTAGTATAAAAAGTATTAGGAATATATCCAGTACCCGCTGCTGTTAGAGCTTTAACGCTTGCCACATGACCCACTTCTGAATATAAACCTGGCCACCCTGTGACATGATTTGGGGCCTTGGGGCCAATAGCTTTATCTAATCTCACTGTTAAAGCATCCCCTAGCCAATTTATGACTGGATTAGCTGTTTGATCACCATAAGTATTATATCCACTATATATTGTGGAACCTGATAATGAATCTGAACTATCATAAGATGAAAGAATAACATCTGATTGCCTTCCATATTTATCAGCTAAAATCCATCCTACTTGATAAGTTCTATTCTGTTTTGCTGTATGGGTGGGGTATTCAATAAAATTATCCCAATTTAAAGACTTGGTATTAACCCCTGCTTTATAATCTATTGAAGAAGCACTAGTATGCTTATCTATATAATTACCATAAACAATTCTATTGCTTATTAATTCTTGGGCTAAAGCTTTAATTGGGACTTTATCATATACTCTTACAGTTTGAGATTCTGGTAAGGTTTTATAAGGTTTAGATGAATCATAAGTATAATCATAATAATATTGAGTATTTAAAGTATGTATAATATCATTGTATCCTATATTATTAAAACTAGTGGCTTGTTCTAAATCACTTATTTTTATCTTATCTAATACCGTTACTGCTAAAGAATTAGATTCTCTATATAATAAATCTATTTCTGTTATTTTTAAATGTGAAGTTAAAGCGGCGGGAGTAGCATAAGGCATAGGAGCCCTGAGTTTTATAGTAGTAATTTTATTTTCAAACCAAGCTACTATAGTAGACTTATAAGCTTCGTCCATATCAGGCTCTGGATCTGCATCTCTTTGCTGGCCTTTCCCGAAATCCCCATCTTGTTTAGGAATAAACATAGGTTGACTAAAAGGGGCCATTAAAGAATACTCATTATCTTCAAATTTAAATCTATAACTAAATCTTACAAATTTATCTTCTAAAACTTTTTTATTAGTAAAAGAACTATTATAGAATTGATTATTTCCTATAGCTATATTATCACCAACTGTTAGGGTTGTAGCTTTAGATAATTTTATATATAATCTTAAACCCTCAGCTATATGCTTACACACCATTTGTGTTATTGTAGTACCTACTGGCACTCTATTTGCATTACTCTCGCAAGTTACAATATCACCAATTCTTGGCAATCCCCCTGTTGTATTATTAGCCGCTAAACCACTATTTCCCTGATTTAAAACAAATTCTGTAGTATTAGCCACTTGGGGATTAGGATACCCTGTAGTTAGATCATTTATTAAGACAACGCCCCCAACACACCAATTTGAAACATAAGGTTCAGCTTCATCTTTCATAGTAGTTCTAGAAAAATCAATATAAAAATCATCATCCCACTGGACTTTAGTATCTAATTTTAAATTTGTACTATCTAATATAGCTACTACTTTTATTTGAGTCGTAATTATTGGTGTAACTCCCGGCGCTTTATTATAATCAGTTATTATATCCCCAACTTTTATATTAGAAGTATCTCCATTTATTACAATATCATAAGATGCACTTGACATAGTATCATCAATTGTTGTAGTATACCTGTCTAATATTTCTATAGGTTTATAGGGATAATATTTAGCTACGGAGATTTGTTCTTCAGTAGTATAATGACTAGAATTAACGCTAGCCAATGTAACATTTATTTTTCTTGGTTGATTTAAATTATCTGTCCAAAATAACAACTCCTCTATTAAATTAACTCCAGTTATTCTAAAAGATTTATTAAAATTAAGAAAATAACCTACAACTAAGGTGGATAAATTATTAGCATTAACATCATATTTATATATTCCACAATTTTTTGTACTCGGAGCCCGGGTATTACCACTCACATCATCCCAATCTGTAGCAAATAAATATATAATATTATTTGTATCATCAGCAGCATATCCAATAATAGATTTTGTATTACCTGTATCTATAATAGAAGTATTCCCTAGTACATTTTCAAATTCACCCACTGTAGAACCTTCAGACCTACTAACTAATAAGTTAATGGCTTCTCTATATTCACCAACTGGTACAATACGAGAGTCAAGATCTTGGTTCATTTTACCTTTTAAAAAGGTATTTTTAGTTTGTGCCATGTATTAATGTTTTATCCATTTAGATTTATTACGCATAACTTGTACGATTTCATCTAGTTTAATATTAGATAATCTTATTTTTGCATTTCTTAATGCCGCATATCGTTGTCTTTTATATTGAGGGGCAAATTGAGCCGTGGATCTTCTGATAGATAATATACTATATAAAAGATGTTGGTACATTGCCTCTTCGGCAAGTTTAGGAACTTTAGTATCTAAATCATATGCTAATCCATCAGAAATATATTCTAATATTATTAGTTTTCCTGCTAAATCACTTGAAAAATTAAATGTCCCTCTTTTTTCATCTATATTAAACCAACCATTCATTTGCATATTAACTGGATCTCCTCCATATCTTTGGCCATAAAATCCTCCATATCCTGGAATTTCACCCCACCAATCATACATCCATACATTAGGGTTTTGAGTACTTGCTGGCCATACTCCAGTTATATTATTTGTATTAAAACTTTCCCAACGCTGATTTGTTAATGAAGTTCCTTCTACATTATCGCCAAAATTATCTTGTACTATTTCTCCTTTTTGATCTTGAATAGGAGATTCCCATGGGCTACTTGTTAATTGGGTAGGGTATATAGTATGTTTAACACCACTCCCATCAATCCAAGATAATTTAACATAATTAACATAATCCTGTGGTATAATCACTGAAAGACTTTGCGGAACAGTTAATTCTTGAGATTTAATACTTTTTAATGTATCATAACTAAACTCCTGTAATCCTCTTTTAGCATGAAATATTACATCTGTTCTTTTTACTCTAGATATTAATTTATCTTCACCAACATATCCAATCAAAAAATTATTTACAATATCAGATATTTTTATATATTCATACCCTCCATAATTATTTTCTACTGCACTTTCTTTTAATTGACATTTTACATAAGTTCCTACAGGTTGTTGATTGCCTAAAGTAATTATATTATTAGACAGTTCGAATGTAGTAGTATATAAAGTCCATTGGTCTATACCAGTTGGGCTAGTATATATATCAAAATTATTTAAAGTATAGTCTGGATCACTAGGGTTCCAACTAGAGCTACTCCCCAGTACCAAATCAGTATTAAATGTAAAAGTATAAGTACTAGTTGCTACTTCTGTATATATAATCTGCGCGCCTGCGTAATATTGTAAATTAGTTTCGGTGATTAATCCACCATCTGGTCTAGGCATATCTTATTGTTTTGAGTTTTGTTCTTCAGCTTGTACTTGCCCTGCTGCTACTTGTATAATACTAGGGTCTTCTATTATTAATCCAGCATAAATTAATATTCTTAATATAACTTCTACTTGTTCTGATGTATGTAAATCAAAATCAACTGATGCGCTAGGACTATATAAAAATTGTCCTTTTGCTCCCGTAGAATATCCCCAAATAATATTACTTGGTCTCTTCAAATAAGAAGTTGTGATTAAACTATCGCTAATAGCTGTTGCAGTTATAGTAGTGGGGTAAACAGTTAATTGTTTATTTTCATATAAACAGTAGGGTTGTTTAACAGAAGCTTTAGTTAATAAGGATTTTTCAAGTAAATATACTTCATTTCTCTCTACAACTTGTACTTCGGTAGTATCATTATAAATAACTGTTCCTAATCTATAAAAATCTTCTGGGTATAGCTCTACTAAGATCACGTCAGCCGCCGTTGGGGCTGATGCAAAGGTAGCTGTAGTTGTGCCTGCATCCCATGTATAATCAGTAGGAGATGTTTGTAAAGCACCTTGTAAATAAACTTTAACCACAGCATTTTGGGAGTCTGCAGCTGTCCAGTTAGTTACTGTAAATACTTGATTTCCATCAGCTGGATCAGCTTGTGTAAAGGATTGTGTTATAGTTGGCGTAGTAGCCGTAGTAGGAAGAGTATAAATATTAGAACCGCTAGCAGTCGGAGCGGCAGTCCCAAATCTTTTAAATATATCTAATTTTTCTTCTAGGTTTGTTACTCTATTAGTATATTCAGTATTATTTTGCGGCATGCGATACAGCTGATTTAAATCATTAGCATAATTTTCGAATATATTTCGTTGCACCTGTGTTCCGACTTTATTGAATTCGTCAGGTGTCATATATCCTCTTTGTTGTTGGTTAAGGATTAATAAAACCGTTTTGTATACAGTATCTACATTTATTGCCATTATAGTATATTTTTATAATAAAGGCGGCGCGTTGCCGCCCTTATTAAATTATATGTTAAGATAGTTTTTTAGTTATCGTTTTATAGACTTCTACACCTTCATCTGTTTTAAACCATGCAGCTAAAGCTGAGTATGGATTTTCATCAAAAGGAACCGTCATTAACTTACGATCATTACTAGCCCAATGGACTGTTCTTTGATCGCCAGAAAGTTTTAATATTCCAGCTTCAACAGCTCTAATACCAAAATTTCTTAATTGAACATTATCATCTTTAGCTAAAGCAATAAATTGTCTAGGACTAGATTTCGCAAATAATAATAAGTCTCGTCTAATTTCCTTAGAAGTCATTGTAGTAACTTTAGTTCCATTTTGAACTCTCATTATTGCCTCTGCTTGATCTATTTCCATTTCTTTAGCTACATTTAATGCTAAAATTTCAATTTCTAAATCTACTAATTCATCTTTAGCATCTTCAACAGGCCTCATTTCTTTATACCGTTTATCTCTATCGGGATGATAAAGTGATAATAATTTTTGTAAAGCTTGGTGTTCCCTAGGAACATGAAGAAAACCGTCTTTAAACACAATATGTCTTATTGTAACTTCTCCTTTTTGTTCATCAACAAATGGTGAAGCTTGATTTGTAGCATATCTTAATGCTCTTTGTGAGCCTAATCCTTCATCAAAATAAGTTAAAGGATATTTTTCAGTGTGTCTAGATTTTAATGTAAAAGTTAAAGGTTCTTTATTGCCTTTTAATTGATAGTTTCTATCTTTTATTTCCCAACCCTCTACTTGAGAAGGTTTTATCTTTTCTTTTGTTTTTGACATAATATAATATAATTAAATAGTTAAAGGTATTGGGCGCCGAAGCGCCCTTACCTTATAAAAAAATTAAGCTACAAATAATACGAAATTATTTCTTGCTTGAGTACATAGACATCTTTCTGATAAGAAATTAACTTCCATAGCATCAAGAGTAGAAGTAGCAGCACCGCCAACAGAACCTGTTAACCATGATTTCATTCTTCTATCATCTGCTTGAGAAGCTCTATATCTTACATGTAAGAAAGGTCTCCTAATGTTTGTTCCAAGTAACTGATCGTATACTGTAGAAGTACCAGCTGGCACTAATACACCATCAATATTGTCACCGTTAACAAAATTAGTTGAACCACCTCTTGTAGAAGCGTCATTTAGATATTTCCAAGAAGTTTTATAGAAGTCATATGAACCTCTTCTAAAACCAGAGAAACCTAAGTTAAGCGCCATGTCTTCAGAGTTTTCGAATACACCATAAGATGTACCACCAGCTCCG
>Ga0209756_1002380_pt1 | contig 16339 bp, 34 predicted proteins | sample ETNvirenome_6_85_FD_184071 | JGI IMG/M metagenome (GOLD analysis project Ga0209756, IMG submission 184071) | Marine viral communities from the Pacific Ocean - ETNP_6_85 (SPAdes) (version 3) | ecosystem: Environmental > Aquatic > Marine > Oceanic | place: Pacific Ocean | collected 2013-06-19
GGGAAAGATATAATCCACCAGAAACTTGGGTACGAGGAGGAATGCGTGGAGGAGTAAAAGGTAGACCTCAATTTATGAAATGGAGATTAAAAGATAATGCACATATACCAGTTATAGCAGGAGGATTCTATATACATCCTAATGAAGATAGATTATTTGGTCATAAAGAATTAGCTTATATGGCAGGTTTTCCAGTAGATTATAAATGGGAAGGACCAAGTTCTAGTATAGGATCACAAATCGCACGTGGAGTAATGCCTCCTGTCGCTGAATATGTAGCAAGAATAATAAAAAATAGTATTAAAGAAAAGAATAAAAAAGAAGAAGAATTACAAATTATAGATTTTAGAAAGGTACCAGAACAAGCTACATTATTATGATCTTTAAAGAATTAAAATCAAAATTTCAAGTATGGTCTTTACATTATAGACAAGAAATAATTTGGTTTGCAGTTGGTTTTATTTTAGGTATTATATTAATATGACTTATGAAGATATGTTTGAAGATATAGATAAAGATACTTTAATAAAAGATATTGATGCATTTCATAAAAAATTTAAATTTGAAAAAAATGGTACAGTATCAATACCAGAAAATAATGAATTAGTTAATTTTAGAACTTCTTTTTTATTAGAAGAATTAGCTGAATATACACAAGCCATAACTAAAAGAGATACAGCCGGCGCTTTAGATGCTCTTGTTGATATAGTTTATATTGCTTTAGGAACTGCGTGGCTTTTTAACTTACCTTTTGAAAAAGCTTGGAAAGAAGTACAAAGAGCTAATATGAGTAAAGTTAGAACTAAAAATAAATCAAAAAAACGTGGTACATCTTTTGATGTAGTAAAGCCTAAAGGATGGAGACCGCCAGATATTGATCAAGTAATTTACGAAGAAAGAGAAAAACAAAGGGACGATGAAAATACTGATAACAGGTTTTAATGCATTAGCAGTTGGAACAGCAAGAAGTACATTAAATATATCTACATCAGCTAGAATATTACCTACAGTTTTAAAAGATTTAGGACATGATGTTACTCAAAAAGCAATTGTCCCGGGAGAAGATGTTTCTCAATATGATAAAGTTTTTGTATTTGTATTTGGTCCTAATAGTTTATCAGCACGTTTTTGGTATGGAGCTGCATATACTTTAATTAAAAGACCAGATGCAATTGTATCAATAGATGATTGGCAAACTAAAGATTCAGTAAGTGGTTTTGGAACTTTTAGTAGAGGTCATTGGAGAATATGGAAAAAATTAAGTAAAGCAGGAAATCCAGTAGGAAAAGTTAATTGGGATGAGGCTCAAGATTATAAAAAAGAAATAGAAGATTTTGTAGATACATTCGCTTTTGAAGAATGGCCTTATAAACTTTTAATTCCAGCTTATGATGGTGGTAATTATGAAACTTTAGGAATGAAGGCTAAAGAAATTATAAATTGGGATCCTTCAATTTATTGTGATTTACATTTAAATCATCCTGATTTAATTAATTTATTTTCTAGTCAATCTCACGAAAGAAAAAAAGAATGGGCTTGTGCTAGTTTAGTAAGTAAACAAAATTGGTTAAAACAACAATATTTTAATTGGCCTGTAAAAACTTTTGGAAATATAAAAGAAGGACAAACAAGATTAAAAGAACATGAATTATTCGCAGAGTATTGTAAAATATGGGGAATAATAAGTCCACCTCATTATCATACTTTACAAGGAAGTGGTTGGTGGAGAGTAAGATATAAAATGGCATTAGATGCTGGCTGTATTATTTATGGTCATCCTGAAGAAACTAAAGTATTAGGTTTTTATCATGATCCTGAAAATTTAGAAAAATGTAGTAATGATGAATTAATTAAAGTATTTAATAGTCAAGCTGAAATTTTAAAAAATAAATTTTGGTCGAAAGAAAGAACGAAAGAATTTTTTAAATGTTTATTAGAGGAAAAATCTTAATTTTTGAAGGACCAGATGGTGTAGGTAAAACTACATTAATTAATCATATTAAAAAAAAATTTAAAAACTCTTATTATATGCATTTAAGAGTTCATAAGCATATGAAATTATGGCATACTGCTAGTGCAAGATTAGCAGTAAGAAAACAACTTGAAGGTAAATTAGTTTTAATAGATAGACATTGGCCTAGTGAACAATTTTATTCTTATATAAGAAGTAATGGTCCAAGTTATAATCCGAGTTTTTTATATAACAGATTAAAAGAAAGAGGTGCTCAATATATTTGGTGTATTCCTGAAGATACAGCAAGAGTAAAAGAAAATCATAGATTAAATAAAACTTTAAGACACGAAGAATATGATAATATAGATTCAGTAATAGATGATTATTATTTTTCTTGGTTTGGTAAATGTAAAAGAAATGTTTTTATTAAAAATTTATCTCCTTTAAGAGAAAGAAAAGATTTTATAAGATATGATATGTTTAAAGACGGTTATAAATTAGATCAATTTACTAATAGGATATTTAATGCGATATAGTTATATAATTACTTCTTTAACAGATGAAAAACAAGAGACAATTGAAGAAATGTCTTTTAAAAAAATGTTAAAAAAATTAGTTTTAAAATTTCCAAAAACAAAAATTATATGTGCATATGTAAATAAAAAAGGTAAAGATATTAAAAGAATTATAGATACCAATAAAATTAGAGTGAAAGATTAAAATGAAAATAAAAGAAAATTTTTTAGAAAAATCATTTTTTATAGATATCCAACAGAAGATACTCGATGATGAGTTTCCTTGGCGTAAAAGATCAAAAGATCATGTATTTGATTATTCACTTTATTTTGTTTATAATTTTTACTTTAAAAATAATATTACTTCAGAGTTATGGAACTCTATTATTCTTCCTATTTTAAATAAATTGGAAGTTGCAGCAATATTAGAGGTAAGAGCTAATATGTTTATTAATAAATTATTTAAAAAAAGTTTATTGCATTATGATTATACTTATCAAAATTCTAAAACCTCTATTTTATATTTAGATACTAACAATGGAGGAACTGAATTAAAAATAAAAAATAAGATTCATTTTATTAAAGCAGAAGAAAATAAATTATTAACTTTTGATGCAAAAACCTTACATCGTAGTGTACCAGCCACTGATAAGGAAACTAGATACATATTAAATTTTAATTACTTTCCCACAAATTATGGAAAAATATGAAAGAAACTAATATTAGATATAAAAAAATGTTATGGGATATTTATAATCTTCCCGAATTTATATGCAAACCTAGAGGATTAAATATAAAAGAAAAAATTAATCACTCTTTTAAAATAGGTATGGAAGACCCTATTATAACAATACCTGAAAGAAAATTATCTTATAGTTTTATGTTTGGTGAAGCAGCATGGATGTTAAGTGGTAGAAATGATGTTGCTAGTGTATCTAAATATGTTGATGGAGTTAAAAGATTTAGTGATGATGGTGTAACTTTTTTTGGAGCTTATGGTCCTAAAATTATTACTCAAACATCTTATGTAATTAATACTTTAATAAAAGATAATGATAGTAGACAAGCTGTTATAAATATATGGAGAGAGAATCCTAGATCAAGTAAAGATATTCCTTGTACTTTATCTTTACAATTTTTATTAAGAGAAGCAGATAATGAATTATGGTTACATACGATTGCTAGTATGAGAAGTAATGACGCCTGGTTAGGTACTCCTTACGATACATTTAATTTTAGTGCAATCTCTTTTTATATAATTTGTTGGTTAAATTTTCGTGGATTAAAATGTAAATTAGGAGAATTAAATATACAAGCAGGAAGTAGACATATTTATGAAAATGATTTTAGTAAATTAGATAAGATATTTACAAGCACTTATCAAGATAAAGATTTTAATTTAAATAATCTTATTGAAAAGTATAAAAAAACTCCTACTAAATTTATTGATATTTTATGGGAAATGGCAGATTTAAAAGGCACAGAGTTAAGACCTAATGGAATGTTATCAGAAAGACTTGATTATTTAATATATGGATAATTATAGACAACCTGCTGATTTTTATTTTTTAAGAATGGCTTTATTAGTATCAGAACGAGGAACTTGTGTCAGAAGAAAAGTTGGTTGTATTTTAGTAAATAAAAAAAATCATGTATTAGCAACTGGTTATAATGGAAATCCAAGTGGATTTATGCATTGTTTAGATAATCCTTGTAAAGGTGCAAATTCTAAAAGTGGAAAAGATTTAGATAAATGTGAAGCTATACATGCTGAACAGAATGCATTACTTCAATGTAAAGATGTCTATGATATAGATACAATCTATTGTACAGTGAGTCCTTGTATTCATTGTGTTAAATTACTTTTAAATACTTCAGCTAAAAGAATTGTATTTGGAGAAAAGTATATTCAAAAAGATGCTGAAAGATTATGGACATTAGGAGGAAAAGATTGGGCTTATATCAATATTAATTTTATTTTAGGAAAATTAAATTAATGTTTAATGTAAATAAAATAGATGAAGCAAATTTAATAGCAATAGATACAGAGACCTGTGATCCTCATCTTAAAACAATGGGACCAGGTGGTTTTAGAAAAGATGGTTTCATAGCAGGTATTTCTATTGCAACTGATAGTGGATATAATGAATATTTTCCAATTAAACATCAAGGTGGAGGAAATTTAAATAAAGAAAAAGTAATTAGTTTTTTATTATATATTTACTCAAAGAAGAAAAAGCTCGTATTTGCTAACGCAATGTATGACGTAGAGTGGCTTTATTCACTGGATAAGCGACTTACCCTTACTCGTAGTCACGAGATTTTAGATGTACTTTCAATAGAACATCTACTTGATGAAAATAAATTAAAGTATTCATTAAACTCTTTAGCAAAGTTTTATTTAAGAAAATCTAAATATGAAGTTGAACTCGAACAAGCTGTCTTATATAAGTTTGGTAAACGTGCTAAAGTAAAAGAAAATTTATGGAGACTACATGCTAATGAAGTAAGTGAATATGCTAAAGAAGATGCTTTACTTACTTTACAGATATATCAAAAACAACAAGAACGAATAAAGAAAGAAGGGATTGAAGATATAATTAAATTTGAATCAAGCCTTATACCTGTTCTATTTCATATGAGAAAAAAAGGAGTAAGAGTTGATGTTGATAAAGCACATAAATTATATAACGAATTAGAAAAAAAACAAATTCATATGCAATCACGACTAAATACTTTAGGAGGAACCATAGTTAATGTATGGGCAAACGCCTCTTTAAAGGAAGCATATGATAAAAATAACATTAAATATAACTACACCGCAAAAGGTACTCCATCTTTCACTGCAGCTTGGTTGGAAACTCAAGTGGACGATGTTAGTCAAAGTATTTTAAATATTCGTAAATTAGACAAGATACGAAATACATTTATTAAAAATATGATTATTGATAAATCTGTTAATGGTCGTATACATTGTAGTTTTAATCCAATGGGTACAGTTACAGGAAGATTTAGTTCTCAATATCCTAATCTTCAACAAGTACCAGCTAGAGACCCTGAACTTGGTCCGATGATCAGAAGTTTATTTTTACCTGAGGAAGATTGTGAATGGTATTGTGCGGATTACTCTCAACAGGAACCTAGAGTATTAGTACATTATGCTAGTCTTAAAGATATGAAAAGTGCTTTACAAGTTCAAAAAGAATTTTGTAGAAATGATAAAACAGATTTTCATCAAATGGTTGCTAATATGGCAGGAATAGAAAGAAAGCAAGCCAAGACTATTAATTTAGGATTATTCTACGGTATGGGAAATAAAAAATTAGCAGCACAATTAGGATTAGAACAAGATCAAGCTTATGAATTATTTAATCAATATCATAATAAAGTACCATTTGTTAAAGAATTATCAAGACAAGTATCAAATGTGGCAGGAAGTAGAGGTTATATTAAAACTTTACTTGGTCGTAAAAGAAGATTTGATATGTGGGAACCTAGAGATAGTTGGGGAGAAAGAGCATATACACTTTCAGAAGCACACGCACACTATCCTAAACAAGAATTAAAACGAGCTTATACTCATACTGCATTAAATGCTTTAATCCAAGGTTCATCAGCTGATATTACAAAATCTGCAATGTTAAAAATATACGAAGCAGGAATTTTAGATGAAATAGATTTAAAATTAACAATACATGACGAATTAGATTTTTCTATTCCTTGGAATAGACAAAAATGTTTTGAAGAAGCTTTACAAATCATGAAAACTTGCGTAAAGTTGAAAGTGCCTCTTAAGGTTGATGTCGAGAAAGGAGACAATTGGGGCAACGCAAAATAAATGAAAATAGGTTTTATTGGTTTAGGAAAACTAGGTTTACCAGTTGCTCTTGCTTGTGAAAGTAAAGGTCATACAGTTTGTGGCACTGATATTAATGATCGCACACTTCGTGATATAAGATTTAAAACTCTTACTTATAGAGAAGAAGGTGCTAATGAATTATTACAAAAATCAAAAATACAATTAAAATCTACAAGTAAAATTGTTGAAGAAAGTGATATTATATTTGTTCCTATTCAAACTCCGCATGAAGAAAAATATGAAGGTATAACTCGTATTCCAGAAGAAAGAGCAGATTTTAATTATGATTATTTAGTAAAAGGAATAAAAGACTTAAATGAAGAAATCGAAAAACAAGGGAAAGATAAAGTTGTGGTTATTATATCTACTGTCCTTCCTGGTACTATTACAAAACTTATTAAACCAATTTTAGGCACACATTTAAAACTTTGTTATAATCCATTTTTTATAGCAATGGGTACAACCATAAATGATTTTTTAAATAGTGAAGTTATTTTATTTGGAGTAGATGATAAGTCTGCTGCTACAAAAGCTAAAGAATTTTATAAAACGATTAATAATGCTCCCTTTCATGAAACTACTTTAGAGAATGCTGAATTAATTAAAGTAGTCTATAATACTTTTATTTCAACGAAGATAGCAATGATAAATACTATTATGGAAACGTGTCATTATTTACCTAATACAGATGTTGATGATGTCACTAAAGCTCTTGCTTTATGTACAGATAGAATTATAAGTCCTAAATATTTAACAGGAGGAATGGGAGATGGAGGAGGTTGTCATCCTAGAGATAATATAGCTCTGAGTTATTTAGCTCAAAAATTAAATTTATCATATAATTGGTATGATAATATTATGAAACAAAGAGAACTTCAAACTGAATGGTTAGCTGATCTATGTATAAAATATTCTGAAGATAAAAAAATAAATATTTTAGGTAAATGTTTTAAGCCTGAAACTAATTTAACAGTAGGAAGTCCTTCTATCTTATTGAAAAATATTTTAGAAGAAAGAGGTGAAGAAGTAATTATGTGGGATCCTTGGGTAGACGATAATGATATTATGAAAATTAAAGAGAAATATAAATGGGATAAAGAACCTCAATTATTTTTTATAGGAACTAAACATGAAGCTTGGAAAGAATTTTATTTTATGCCAGGTTCAATAGTCATTGATCCATTTAGATATTTAAGTGTAAATAAAGATGTGAAATATATTCCTATTGGAAAAAATAATAAAGATAGTGAAAAGATAACTTCTGATACCTGGAAAGATCCAGATAATGAGGATTATGAATGACTCCATTTGAGCGAATAAATTTTATTAGAAAATGGCTTATTGATTATGTAGAAAGTATGGATACTCCTGCTAATTGTTTAGTAGTAGGAATATCTGGGGGAGTTGATTCATCAGTAGTAAGCACTATTTGTGGACTAACTGGAATTAAAACACTTGTGGCATCAATGCCTATTTCTCAAAGGCCCGAAGATCATGACTTATCTATTAAACATAAAAATTGGTTAACTACTAAATTTCAAAATTGTTATGGTGTTGAAATAGATTTAACACATACTTTTTTAGCTTTTGAAAATCAAATGATAGATATGAAATTTACAGATAAATTAGGATTAGCTAATTCAAGAGCACGAATGAGAATGATGTGCTTGTATCAACTATCTGCTAGTACCAGTGGCATTGTGGTAGGAACAGGTAATAAAATTGAGGACTTTGGTGTAGGCTTTTTTACAAAGTATGGAGATGGTGGCGTTGATATTTCTCCAATTGCTGATTGTACTAAAACTCAAGTATGGGCTATGGCAAAAGAATTAAAAATTTTAGATGAAATTGTGGAAGCTGAACCTACCGATGGATTATGGAATGATGGAAGAAAAGATGTAGATCAATTAGGTATGTCTTATTCTCAAATAGAATATTTAATGAATAATCCAATAGAGCCTGATTATCAAAAATATTTAAAATTAAGAAAGAAGAATTTACATAAGATGAAACCAATCCCAGTATGTAAGTTTAATGGAAAAGCAGATTTGGCAGACGATTAGATCAAAATTAAACGATTTTTTTATTCAGAGAATTGAGACACAGATTGAACGAGGAATTCCTGATGTGCACTACTGCTCAGCTGGTCAGACTGGTTGGTTGGAAGGAAAGTATTTGCGGTCCCCCAAAAGAGAAAAAACCAAATTAAAACTAAAACTGAGTATAGAGCAAATCGCATGGCACAAGTCTTATACCCATCACGGCGGTCTTGTCTATATAATTGTGAAAAAAGATAAAGAAATTTATTTATTTCCAAGTTCAGAAGGTGAAGCTTTAGCAATTGGTGTAACACGAGAAGAATGGGAGAAAAAAGCGATAGCGAAAGATTGGAACACAATAAAGAAAATCTTGTCGAATAAGATTTAAAATAATATAAAGTAAGAATAGCAAGTAATTATCGCAGGGCGTTAAGCCGTGGGTCTACAGAGACAGGTAGTTACTTGCCTAACAAGAAAGGAGAAATATGCCAGAAGAAAAAGAAAGTATCCTAAAGCGAATACAAAAGCTGTTAAAAATGTCGCAGGAAAATGGCGCATCAGAGAACGAAGCCATGCTTGCTGCTAATAAAGCTCAACAATTGCTTTCGGAACACAATCTATCTATGTCTGATATTAAAGATGATACAGAAGTAGAGCCAATTGATAAAGAATCATTTGATGTCGAAAGAGATAATTGGCGTGGTTGGATACAATCAGCTACTGCTAAATTATACTTTTGTCAAATGTATACTTCGTCAGGTGTAGATGCTAATTATCGTAGAGTGAAACAAGCTACTTTTGTTGGAAGAAAATCCAATAGAATAGTAGCTAAATCAATGTGCGATTATTTTATAAGTACAGTTATAAGACTAGCAGAGAATGAGTTTAAAACTGTACCTGGTAGTAAATCAGCTATTAATCGAATGAAACAAGCTTTTAAATTAGGTTGCGCAAGCCGTCTAGCTAAAAGATTGAAAGATAGATTTGAAGAAATAGCTCCGCCTTATGAAGGTATAAAAAATCCAGATGGATTACCTATGCTTTATAAGAATGAACAAAAGGCTCTTTCGGAGTGGCTCGTTAGTCAAGGTGTTCGTATTGTACAGAAAAAAAGCAGTATGAATATAAGAGATAGAGCCGCTTATCATAATGGAAAAGCCGCAGGTGGTGGAATAGGCTTAAATACTCAAGTAAATGCTCAAACAAAAAGTAGAATGCTTGGGAGATAAATGTTATAATGGGGCCAGGAGATTGGCCCCATGAAACTAACCGAAATTAAATACAAAAATACTATTACTAAAGTCATCTTTAAAAAGATAGATGACTATGCTTTATATACTTACAATACTAATACTTTAATTATTAGAAAAGGACTTACTAACCAATTACTTGGTAAGACTTTATTTCATGAACTCTTTCATATTATAATGGCTTTAAATGATTTTCAAGTAGGCCCGCATGGTGAAGAAAAAGTAGCAAGTCTAACAGAACAATATTATACTATTCTTAAAAGTAATCCTATTCTTAAAAATCTAATTATAAGGAGTTTGAAAGAATAATGAAATTTGTATTAAGCATAATTATCTGTAGTTCATTATATAATAGTTGTTTACCTCCTCATTCAATGACTGATTTATATAATTCTCACTATGAGTGTTTAATCGCTGGTTATAATGAATCTATAAAAAAAACAGAAGAAATTGGATCACAAGAAGTTAATAAATATGGAACTATAATTAAGTTTATGTGTATAGATGAAAAGATTATTTTTCCAAAAGAAAAACCAAAAGGAGATGATGTTTAAAGAAGCTCATCATAGTCTAATGACTGAACTAATGAGTTTACCCACAAAAAATTATTGGGTTAAATTTATATATACAAGTAAATTAAATCCTACCAAAAAATTATTATTAGAATTTCCACAATATGATAGTGAACCTTATTTTCCTAGAGTAAATAGGTTCTATGAATTCTGTATAAAGAAAATGAAAATGTTTAATTTTTTAGATTATGAAGTAATTGAATATAAGAATGAAATTACTCGTTATCAAGTAGATTTAGAAAAAGAGTATACAATCCATTAAAATAGTGTGACGCAGGACGACAGAGAGCGCAGGTTTTAGTCTTTTAGATAGTAAGTATCGTATTATTTTTTCTTGTTTTTAAGGAATATTTATAATATAAAAAAATATATAAAGTAAAAAATAGAAAGGAAAATTATGACGAAAGAAAAGTTAAGTACCATAATTAAAAAGGTAAATAAAGAAAACGAGCCACCTGGTGGCTGGAAAAAAGAAGATGCTATTTCTGCTCATGATATGTCTGATAAAGAAGTTGCTGCATCAGTGGATTTAGATGTATCTGATTTCGATGATTCAGGCGATATGTTAGATGAACTTCGTGATATAATGGACGGTAATACATGAATCATTTGTTAATTAAAAGAAGTGATTTAATATATTCAAATACAATTTCTAGAGCCAAAAATTGGCCTAGACATTTTAAAGAACATGACTTTGAAGATATTCAAAAATTCGATAAGAGACAAGAGTGGCCAATTCATTTCTCAATTAAGATGAGAGAAGATTGTATGCGTATTCTTTTCGAACATGCAAATGGAGAGTTATATCAATTAGATATACCTAACTCTATTTATGAAAAACTAACTTTAAAAGTAGAGGAGGAGGTAAAACCGATTGTCTATAATTAAACATGTAGTAATATTAAAGACTGGATTCCATTTTAGTTTTATGCATGCTAAACCTATAGAATGGGAGCATGTAAGAGCTATAATTCATGATAAGACTGTGGAAGTATCACAAGCTAGATGGGATGGAGAAAACTACGAAATGCTTTGTGACGAAAACGCATTAAGTAAAAATAATGTTCAATTAAATCAAAAAGCAACGATGGCATATAGAGCTTATTGGCATTGGTATAATCAAGAAGTACCACAAGATGCTCGTAGTGAAACTGATATAAATAGGAGAAATATATGGGGAAATGTAATTTTAATTAAACAACCCTATTTAAATAAATAGAAAGGAGAAATATGAAAATACTCGAATGGGGTGTATTCGTAGAAAGACCTGATACCTCTACTTATGAAATAAAATTAAGTGAGGAATTAGCTGGTAAAGTATCAGCCGAAATAGATAAGTTAAAAGAAGATGACAAAAAAATTTTATCAGGAGATACTAAAGGAAAAATAGTCTGGTAAATAGAAAGGTATAAAAATGGAAGTATTAATTATATTATTACTTATAGGAGCGATATAATATGAATGACAAAGATGTAATTAAAGCTATAAAATTATGTGGAACTCCAATGACACCTAAAAAATTTTGGAGTAAGCCTAAACTTTCTGAAGCAGAAAGAAAAGCTAAAGCTAATGAGTGTATACACTTTATGACTGGTATTCCTAACTCTAAAGAAGGTTGGGAATTCATTAAGTTAATGAAGAAGTATCTACATAAAGGAAGATATAGTATAAGACTAAAGGGTCGTGGATCAAGAAAGATACATGGAAATCAAAGTTATGTTCCATTACCACATGCTGAACATTACTCTATATACATAGATCAAAAGATAAAAGATAGAAATAATCCACAATTTTTCTACGAAAAAGAATGGAAAAAAGATAGTGAGATAAGACGAATCATAGCTGATTTAGAAGGAATTGTTAATAAATAAGTTTAGAATGATTCTAATATGGAATTAATTATTTTAAATGATGGATTATACTCTCTTGTTGAAGTAACAAAAGAGATGATGAATGGTATAGAACTTGTAAGTAAAGTTACTTGTTTTGATTTATGCGATATTTTAAGATTACATTTAACAACTTACAGTGAGGTACTTAATACTCATATCATGAATAATGGTAGTGGAGACTTTTATGGTTGTATATGTAAATAAATTTATATTGTATTAAATGGATAAAAAAAAATATAATATAAAAAGAGTTAGAGAAAGGAGAATTATGTCTAAAAAGAAACCTATAACACACGATCCATTTGCAGTGGACACTTGTACTCATTGTGATGGAGAAGGTGAAATACATACAGATGTATATGATTTAATTGATGTAACTAAAGTTGCATATACTAATACTGAAGAATGTGAAATGTGTAAAGGAACAGGAGTAGATCAATGACGCAAAAAATAAAAGTAACTGCAGAGATGGAGATAGAAGATGATGTAGCTCTTGATGGTTTATCAATGGATACAAGTCTAGGTTTATTAGGAACTATTAAATCTTATGATATAGATTATGAAAAGAAAAAAGAATTAGGACCTAAACTTACTTATGATGAAGTTAAAGAAAGATATTTTCATAAAGATTTAAGGAAAGATGTTATAAGAACTCAAATTATATCTGCTTTTATGACTCAAGAAAGCGATAAATTTCATGATTTTGCTGTTGATGCAATAGATGAAGCTGTGTTAAAACAAGAGTTTGTGGAAATACCAGAACAAGATCAAGAGTTAGTTACTGAAATACTTAATGACGAATTTTATCATGAAGTATTAGCAAAGAAAGAGTTGAAAGATAAACATGGCATTGAATAAGAAAACATCTTTAAAGACTTCATTAAAGTTTAATAAAGTGATAGAAAGAATACATGAATTAAAATTGGAGTTTATTCATAATAAATTTCCAGATGCTTTATACTCTAAAATAAATGATATAGATGTAAGAGTAAAAGGACTCTACGAAATACATAAAAATCAAAAATGACGATAGGTTACGGATTATTACTCTTTTTTCTAGGATCATTGATCACTATTATTGGCTTCTATATAGCTTATAATGTAGGTAGTAGACCTTTAAAAAAGAAAGATAAATCTTCAGTTTTGTCACATTTCCTAAATTAAGCTCATTCGCTTTGTCGATTAAAATTTTTTAAGCTCACGTTCCTGAGCGACCTTTATTAGATAAATAGACTTTACAAACACGATAAAATATGTTAACCCTAATTTAAATGTTGGTGTATTTTCAGTTCAGGCGTTGCGGTTATTACGCAAAGGGACTTATCGAAGCTGACAATTTAGATGTAGCCGAAAAGGCTCTCTGGTCTGAGCACGTTGGAACATTTCGTTGGGAACCTCAATTAAATTATATTCCTGACGATGCAAATTCACTAACTGTAGAGGAGTACAAATATGAGCCTAGCTCTGATGGAAAAACTGAACCAGAAAAGAAACTTGGAAGCCAAATGGGCTAGTGAGTTTTTAGCTAATGGAGCAGTTACTGTTGAAATGGTTAATATCTCTAAAGAGGTAAAGAAACTAGAACAGGAATTAAAGGACGATAGCGATATAACTAAAACATAGTTCGCTGTACATTGTTGAGTAATTAAAATACCATAGTAATATGGCTAAAGTACCTATCTCACGTTTAAATTCTGCACCTGAAAAGTATGTACAAAACGATTTTAACCAGTTAATTGAAGACTTACAAGATATGGTTAAGATTTTAAATTCAACTTACCCTAAAGATCAAACTGATGAACAAGATAGAAAGGAGTTTTTTTTAAGTGGCTAATATATATAAAAATCAAATGTTTGCTTTATCTAATACTGGAGCTAATTTAATTTATACAGTACCTTCTGATACACGAGCTATTGTTAAAACTTTACAAACTACTAATAATGGAGCTAATACTGTAGTAACAGTTAGTGCTAATAATACGACCACGAGTTATAATGCAGCGATTGAAGATGTGGTAACGAATACTGCAGTAAACTTGTTGAAAGGACCTTTGATCCTAGAGGAATCCCAAACACTTTCAATGAGTGCAGGAACTGCTAATGTTATTTCTGGAGTTCTATCTGTACTAGAAATAAATAGGAACGAGCAATAACGATACTTGTATTAGATTTAAATATATAATATAAAAGAATATTTTTAATCTAATTATAAGGAAATTCATATGTTATTCTGGTTTTTTAAACTCCCTATTATCTTATGTGTACTCATTTTTTTATTTATCACTCTTACTATATAGGAAATATTTTTGAAAAAAATAAAATGAAAAAATATAAAAAGAGCCAATACCAATACCTTTTCGATTACTATTCAATTATACCAATGATAATAACTGGTATTGGAGCTTATTTTATGCCAATACCGCCAATACCCGAGGCTGCCGTGAGGACTTTTTAAGGTTTTTATTTATTTTTATTTATTTTAGTATATATTAAAAAGGAATTTAAAATTATGTCTAACAAAAAATTTTATAAAGCTGTTGAATTAGGTTTAGTTGACCCAGAAATGTCTGATATTGATTTTGATATGTGGTTAGAGGAAGATGATAATCGAGATGCATTAGAAAGTAAAAAAGAAAAAAATGACGATGATAAAAGATTAGCTGGTGTCACATCTGCTAAAAAAGAAGGTTTTACTCACACAAATAAAGCAAAAGTATAAAATTGTTTATTGTTTAATTTTATTGTATATATAGTATATTAAGCAAGTTAAAGTTAAAATAATAAATAATATAGAAAGGAGAAATATGTCTATCAATTTAGCTGTTAAGCCAAAGGTAACACCAAAGACTAAAAAGTCTGAAGTAGTGAAACCTAAAGCAAAAGTTAAAGCTATGGATCCTAAAGACTTTAAGGGAACTTATAAGTATGACAGAGATGCTAAAATTCAAATCTGTGTACCTAAAAACCCTAAAAGAGAAGGATGTGAAGGCTGGAGAAGATTTAACTTATACAAAAATGGCATGAAGATTAGAGATTTCCTTTCAGCAGGGGGAAAGACAATTGATTTAGATTGGGATAGAGCAAGAGGCTTTATCGCAGTAGAAGTTATTGATGCTCCGGGTGCTGGTGGAAAATCTGAAAAATCTACATACACATTAAAAAGTTAAACTTGTTTTATTATGATAATTTTTAATTATTATAATAATAGTAGTAGCCACAGACTTCGTTAAAATCTCTGTGGCTATTATAGGTAGATACTGTTGACGCCAGTATAAAACCCTTGGGGAGTTCTGCCAGGTATCTACTGCTTAAATGAATGTGCTTGCACGGTCTCATTTAAGTTAACCGAAAGGAGAGAGTTGTGTTGAACATTGGCTTTAGCCTTGCTATCGGCACAACTCAGAAAGGAGAAAGTTATGTCAACTAGAGCATGTTATACATTTAAAGACAAAGAAGGTGCATATAGTGTTTATTATCATTATGATGGATATCCTTCGAATGCTTTAAAAATGATTAGTAAAGCTAAAGAGGCAGCTTGGGAATTTCCACGATTTGAAGCTGACGAATATGCTGCAGCTTTTTGTTGCATTGCCAAAGATGGAAAACGTGGCGGAGCAAGGTTAACTGAAGGACCACATAGGCATGGTGATTTAGCATATCGTTATGATATTTGGTTTGATAAAAATAATCTTAAGGTAACAATCTGGCATGTAGATTTCCATAATGAAAAACGAATGGATACAGGTAATATAAATGAGATGTTATCTAAATATGTTGCTAGAAAAGAATAATATTGTTTAACTTGATTTTTACTCTTATATTTTTAAATTAAGTTAAATTAATAAAAAGGAGAAAGTTATGGATATAGATAAACTTAAAGTGTTATTTAAGGATATTAAATATCAAACTGATTACATGGAAGGGAGTTGGGGAGATACTTCGATGTTATCTCGTATGGCTCGTGAAGATGATATAAGTCCTTGGTCGATAGAAGAATTGATTGATAAATTCTGCAAAGAGAATAAAATCAATCTTGACGAAAAGACTTGTGTTATATGTAATAAACTTTTTACTGAGTTTGGGGCTAATCCACAACCAGTAAAAGAGAGTGGAGTATGTTGTAATAAATGTGATAACGAAGTCGTGATACCGGCTAGAATGGAGGGTTTAAATGCCAAAAAATAGTATCTCTGATGTTGTAGCTTTATCTTGGTTACAACGAGAAGAAACAAGGAACGAAGAAGGGAGTATTACAGAT
>Ga0209756_1002383_pt1 | contig 16333 bp, 20 predicted proteins | sample ETNvirenome_6_85_FD_184071 | JGI IMG/M metagenome (GOLD analysis project Ga0209756, IMG submission 184071) | Marine viral communities from the Pacific Ocean - ETNP_6_85 (SPAdes) (version 3) | ecosystem: Environmental > Aquatic > Marine > Oceanic | place: Pacific Ocean | collected 2013-06-19
TCAAAGGAATAGTAAAAAATGAGACCAGTTATGTTCATATATAATGCATTCAATAGTGCACTATCCGCTAGCCCACTCACCAGTATAAGGAAGCTGTTAACAACCGCAATAATTCTCCAAGCTGCAGCTTTTGCAATACTTCTTTTTCGCGTTTCATAAACTTTTGTTTCGTCGCTCATCTGGCCTCTTTTTTAATATTTGATATACTTGGGAAAGGGGTGATCATTTATCGATAGTCTCCTCTGTCTCCCAGATGGAAGGCCCGGGCCTTGGGATTAAAGCCCACAGGAAAGCCACATTGGCGATTCGCGAAGCTCCAGCCCACGTCTGGCGCTGCTTTGTATAAGCCAAAAGGCTCAACCATTGCTAAAACGTCACGATGCACTACGCAGTTAGCTACATACGAAGTGGGGGATTGTTCAATCCACCCTGTATTGATATCATAGCGTAGTGGACGATGAGACAACTGCAGGCTCCGATTAGGGAACTGCATCCAGTCTTCACCAAATTCATGACGATTTCCATTTTCGTCTGTTAAACGAAAACCATATTGTCCGGGTTCACGGTTATTGAGAAAAATGGCCATCTCTGCATGCCAGTTTTCGTCTAGCTCGATGTCATCGGCCAGAAAGGCTATCCATTCTTCTTTGCGCGTGTGCATTCCACATCGCCATTTGCGACCTTGATCGACTTCCCATCCATTATATACACAATATATAGTACCGGTATCATTAGAAGTATTAACAATATCTTTAAATTCTTCTTTGTCCGGGCCGACCAGCGTATAGCGCCCTTTGTTTAACCGCTGATTTATGGTGCTTACCTTTCTCAGCAATCTAACTCTTTTCGGACTATCGGTAGTTATCTGAACAATTCCTAAGTCTAAATCCGATTTCATTATTTACTCAGATCCGTTAATTTAACTTGTGCGTCGCTCAAAAGCTCGCCCGCGAAATCAGATTGCATTTGAGAGTAAAGATTGATCATTAAACCATGATCGGAAACGATACTAGCTAATTGTTGGTGTTGGCGCTCTTCGGTAAAAGTATTTCTTACCCATTTTTTTAATTCTGTTGCTTGTTTTTTAAAGCGGCCATAATCCTTATAGACCTCGCGCAACTTCATTTTATAGGATCCTTGATTTGCAAAACACCATTCTGAATCGGCTTGCACTACTCCATCCCAATGCGCTTCTTTTTGTACTGGTTTTAGATCATAGTCTACAGCGGCAAAGCTGGGTTTCGTTTTTATTCGGCCAGACTTGTCCTCGCGCGGTATACACAGAAAGTCCATGTATCCGCTCCAAGCAGGGGCTACCACCGGCAATCCAGTGTAGGCGGCTTCGAAATGAGGAAGCCCAAATCCTTCGCCATGTGAGAGGGATACAAAAGCTTTTATAGACGGCTGTTGATAAAGGGAATGCATTTCTTCATCGTTTAAATCCCCATGCAAAAGATAAACTTTGCATTTGCGATTTTTATATTTACTTAAAAGGGTCTTTAACATGTTTGATGTCGCATGGCGATCTAAGACAGAACCCCCCTTGGCAAAGGTTTTAACTACTAAGCCAACCTCGGGATTGTCAATAAATTCTTCCACAAACCATTGAATTGTATTGGGTAAATTCTTTCGTGGACCCCATTGTGCGACAGTCAAAAAATTAAAAGGTGTTTCAAGCTTTAACTTCAAATCTCTTTTTTTGTAAGTTTTAGCTGGGTAATGAACAACTGCAATGTCCTGGTTGCACGCTAGGCGCGCCGGTTGTCCCGTTTGCTGGTTTATTCCCTCATAAACGCTATTAATAAATGTTTCGCGGGAATGCTGCGAAATTGTAACGACCTTGTTCATATTGTTGGCCTTTTCGAGCCAAATTGGGGCCACTTTTGTTGTTTCAATACCGGCAGTCACCCCTATATTAACTGGCGCCAAACGCTCCCATTCATTTGGAATAGTAACTTGTACACTCATCGCATATGGAGTTTCATGCTTCATTTCTTTGCATTTTTGCTGATAAACGGCAGTCTTGTGGATTAATTTGTCGAGCCATTGGCGCTCTTCGTTGTTTTCCCAAATCCAATTAGAATTCCCCCAGTTGACTGGTGATACATATATATCGATTTTTTCTTCAATGGTTCTCAGCGCGCGCAGTACAAAACGGCCGTGCTCTCCATAACCTGTGCGAGTTAATACAGGGGCTCTCACCAAAATCTTTGGTTTTTCGTTGATCATGCTATCTCCTTTACTTCCCAGACTTGCTGGGGCTTCCGGGTGTCCCACGAACCCTCTTCTTCGTGTAGCGTGGTAAAAATTTCATCCCATTTTTTGCAAAACTTGTCGAAATTGTAGTTTTTCAAAACATGTTCGCGGCCCTTTTGGCCTAAAACCTTTCTTTCTTCCGCCGACATGAGATACATTTCCATCAATGCATTAACTACGACTTCTTCTGAAAGCCGGTCTTCGTATATATAAGGAATTTGCTGGGATCCAATAACTGCTTTCGAAGTGGGTTCTAGCCCAATACCAAACCAGTCTTTCCCATCGGTAACCTGCTCTTGTAGGCCGCCAGTCATATTGACAATAATAGGGACTTCGCAGGCTAATGCTTCAAGTGTGGCTAGCCCAAAGCCTTCTGCGTCGGCGATATTAATTACACAATCAGCCGTATTGTACATTAATGCAAGGCCCGGCAGATCTACCTTAGTTTGGCTGAATAGCACCTGACCAGTGTCCAATCCTAGCTCTTTAATAATATTCTCTAAATCTTGGCCGTGCTCGTCCTTAACTTCGGTGTGCATCACCAGACATGCCTTATCTTTTCCTACTTTTTCTAAGAATTTGGCAAACCAAAAAATCAATGATCCGCTTTGTTTGCGCCGGGCGTTCCTATTATTCCATAGAAAAACAAATTTATTGGGATCATAGAAATCTCCAAATGTATTAATTTTAAACATTTCTACTTCGTCGGGATTTAATCGTTTAAGTATGTCAGTGTTAACTGCGTGAGGAGTATATAAAGACTGTACAGATGGCGCCACCGTTTTAACAATATCATCAGTGACTTTGGAAATTGTTAAGATCATGTCATTAGAATCATAAAAAGGTTTATTGTAGTGAGGGTAAGGATAGTTATCCCATACGTGATAATAAACAAGGGGCATTAAAGGACGAATTTCATTTTCCATTTCCCACAGCCATCCATAAAAACGAGGATCCGTCATAAACCATAAGACATCCGGTTTCTCGTTTCTTATAATAGATCGGACGGTGCCCGGGTCGCCATATCCCTTAATAGGAAAGATAACCCAATCATCCCCGTATTCTTCAGTCGTAATGGGATTATAATTGGGATGTTTTATGGCTCCGCCTAAGCTCCGGACCGTATATTTGCCGGTTTTGAGGAGGGCCTCAATCATATATTTAGTTTGAGTGCCCACGCCGCTTGGAGAAAGGGGCATATCGCTTATTGTTAGAATTTTAATTTTTTTGTTCATAGAGGCCTCTATTGACAATGTTGGGTTTTATAATATTCACATGTTCCGTATCTGCCAAAACACGATAATTTATTTTTTATGAAATTGCCTTTGTGAATATTATAAACGGCTTTGTTTAATAATTTAAGAGCATTTTGTGTTTTTCTTGCTCCGCTGGTTACTTTAAAAATCTCGGCTTGATTATATTTGGCCGTTCTTTTTAATAATGCAAAGTGTGTTACTACATTTGTTGGAGAAATCTGATGCTTCTCGCACCAAAAATGTTTATATAATGTTAATTGATAAGTGGTCATTTTATCATTTTTTTTACGATTGTCCCAGCCCCATGAACATGTTTTCCAATCGATAATATGATATTTTCCATTGCTTGTTTTTATTACCAAATCTATATATCCTTTAAAATTTAAGGCCTCTTCTAAAGGTACATATAGATCTTCTTCAATAGAAAATACTTCAAAGTCACTAAAAGTTCCGCGTAACGCCGGTAAGATATGGTCGATCAAAATTGCACCTTGGCGGCGCATGGATTCTACTAGGTCTTTTCGAAAGATTATTTCGGGATCTTCATCCTTGATCCCAATCAAATTCTTAGCAAACTCTTTATCAAAAAGCTGGGCGCCGTTGGTTATATCATGAGCTACTAAATGTTCGCATACCGTGTGAATGGCGGTACCAAAAGCTGTAAATTCATTGCCCTTAAATCGCTTAAGGCCGTCAATATAATTTAGCTTATGTTTCCAGGCACAGTCATTCCATTCTTTTAATGCAGAATAAGAAATATGTTTCATTTGTTACCTTTTAAGGTTTTTTTATGTACAGGGATGGGGCGACGAGGCTTCTTAGTGTCCGCTGTATTTGGTGGTGAGGGTCGGGTCCCCGCGGGCTTCGTCGACTTAATTGTGCGAGGTATAAGCTGAAAAACCCATTCGCCGCTTCTTTTTTCCGGCTCGAAATTACTAACATACGCGGTCGATAGAGTGGCGCCGATTTTATATTGAGAATAGTGCTCTTTGAGGTAGCTTAATACTCTAGGAGTACGCCAGACCGTCCTATTGTGTCCCCCCGCAAACGCGCGCGGCTTGCAAGACACATGCACATGCAATTTGTCCCCTTTTCTTTTAACATTAATATCCATTAAATACGCCCTTGTTTTTCTGCGGCCTCAATCAAGGCTTTTATTTTATTATACAATATTGGGCTCAATTCTTTTAGCTTTTGACGATCACCCAAGAAATAATTTTCAAAGCCATTGGCCCAGTATTCCTTTAAAGATGTAATCGCATATGGAGAATAGAAAAGCCCAGAAGAGGCGCTTCGTAAATAATCGTATCCCAACTTCTTATACAAAAACATATCAAAATTAAAGTTATACTCAGGGTTCAAAAAGTACATTAAGTTCTTTTCTAAGCCCATGTCGGCCCGGTCCAGAAGAAAATAGAGCGTTCGCCTCTTGGCCAAAAATTCCGCCTCTAACTCTTCGTCTCCGTAAATTAAATCTTGATATTGGTTCTCCATAGAGTGGGCGATTTCATGGACTACATCATCCAATAAATCGTCTTCATTATCTTGTTTGTTTGAGACATATATAGCGCCATCTTTATATGTTGCATTGACGTCTTTGCCATGCGTGCTAAACTCTTTAAAATCACCAACATATATTCCTTCAATATTTTGTACCAGATATTGCGGCATGCGAGCTTCAATTTTAGACAGCACTTGAGACAAATCAATTGGCTGTTCGAAAGCCTTAACAATATTAACAGGCTTATTATATAATTTTAACTCTAGGTGCTGCTTCTGGATTGTTTTGCTATTTTTAACTATGTAGTTTTTCATTCTTTTTCTGGTTTTGATGTTCTTTGGCCAATCGCTCACCTTCGTCAACATCTGAAAGCGCTTGTCTGTATCCTCTTATGAAGTTTTCTTCGGCGAGGGCCATTATGAAGTCGGGGAATTCATCGGCCATGGCCTCAATAATCAACTCAACCGTAACTTCATTGTTTTCCGGGTTCATTTTGTCCCCCACATAAGTCACAAGCCATTCCTTCATCGGGCTTTCTTTATCAACCACCTTTTGCAAGTCAGGGTTTTCATCTATATTATAACTCATAATATCCTCCATGTCAATAGTATCATTGCATATATTTTTTTTTAAAGAATTTTTGCGGCGATCGTGGCGATCTTAGAGCGTTCGCCCTTAACCAGGGTAATGTGTCCCGATATATCGTATGATTTAAATTTTTCTACTGCGTGGGTCAGGCCATTAGACGTCTCATCGATGTATACATTATCTATCTGCTCTACATCTCCGGTTAAGACCAGTTTGGTATTTTCTCCCACACGCGTTATTATAGTCTTTAATTCATGGGCTGTCAAGTTCTGGGCTTCATCAACAATAATAAATGCATTTGAAATAGAACGCCCCCTTATATAAGTTAGGGCTTCAACCTCGATAGTACCATTTTGAAGGTACATGGCCAGCGTTTCTTTGTCATTTCCCATCAAGAATTGTAAATTATCTTGTATGGGCGCGACCCATGGGGCCATTTTTTCTTCCATCGTTCCTGGTAAGAAACCAATGTCTCTTCCCATTGGCTGAATGGGTCGTGAAATAACCAATTTTCTATATTCTTCAGTTTGCATTGTTTGGTGAAGGCCTGCTGCAATTGCCAATAGTGTTTTGCCGGACCCAGCTTTTCCTACTAGAGTAACGATCTTAACATTGGGATCTTTAAGTAAATGTAAAGAAAAAATCTGTTCTTTATTTCGCGGCGCTACTCCCCACATTCCCTTTTTATGTTCTCCGTTGATACGTCTCAATGGCGTGTTATAATTACGAAATTGAGCCAACGCTGTTTTCTTTTCGTTTTGATTTGATACCAAGAGGATAAATTGGTTGGGCATAAAAAGGGCCGTTTCTTTTTCTATATAAATATCTTCGCCGCTATAAAATCGGTCAATAACCGGTTCATCCACTAAATGCTCAGTAAAGCCTGTATAAATGTGGCTTGTATCTTTGACAATCTGATTGACTTGGTAATCTTCTGTTATTAAGCCTAGCGCGTCGCACTTCACGCGCATGTTAATATCTCGCGACACTACAATCACTTTTCGTTTAGGCTGTAAGCGTTTAGTATCAAGGGCGACACTAATAATTTCATTATCATTAATAGACAAATCCAACTCTTTTATCGTGTAATCACAATTTTTTACAAAAACGAGGCCCTTTCCCTTATCTAAACGTACTCCCTTGTGTAGGCTGCCCTTCTCTCTTAAGGAATCGAGCTTCCGAATGATTTTGCGCGCATTTGCGCCTACACTATCTTGTCGTTTTTTATGATTATCGACTTCTTCTAATACCTTGAAAGGAATAATGATGTCATTATTTTCGAAAGCAGATATTGAGTTAGCATCGGTTAAATAAACGCTTGTATCTAGAACATAAATCTTTTTAGCCATGCAATATGTGGGTCCTCTATAATAATTAGTTTTTATTTTTTTTGTGCAAAAATAACGATTGTTTTTTTTAAACCATATTTACTTTAGGGTCGAATGCTTATTGGGTGTGCGTTTAAGGAGAAAGGCTCTTTAACAGAGGTTTAAAAAAGAATGTTTAAAAAAATTTTATTAATGCTCGTGGTATTGCCATTTCTTTCTTGCACACACCTATCTGATCACCCACGAGACATACTACCCCGGACTTCTTTCCTACATGTGCGTAAAGTACTTACAATTATTAAATGCGAAAACAACCAATGTGTATCCCGAGATTTCAAATCTGCTGCTTCTGCTTTTGTAGTGAAAACAGAACAAGAAGGTTCATTTGCTATAACAGCTGCACATGTATGTGAAGATAAAGTTCCTCCGGAAATGGAATCAAAAACCACTAAAACATCTGCTATCTATACACTAAGAAGGCTCGATGGCGAAGCCTATACCGCCTCAGTCTTAACATATGATAGCAAAATTGATGTTTGTTTGCTCTTTGTGAAAGATCTGGTTGAAGGTGTGGAAGCAGTTAAAATTTCTCCTACGAAGCCGGTACCGGGGGACAAAATTTATAATATTTCGGCGCCCATAGCTATTTTCTATCCTAATATGGTGCCCATCATCGAAGGACAATACAATGGCGAAACCGTGGGATTGGCTTGGTATACACTAATGGCTGCGCCTGGCAGCTCCGGCTCAATGGTGCTCAATGATAAAGGGGAATTAATAGGTCTCGTCCATTCCGTTTATGTGCGCTTCCCAACAATCACTCTAGGGGCGCGTTATGATGATTTACTTCACTTTATTAAAAAAAATCTTACTAAATATGTGGTGTACAAAGATGTGATGGGTCTATTAGAATTGAAAAACATCTTCGATTCATGATCTTTTCCAAATAAGCCTACCGAGCTTATTTCGCACTTCTTTTAAAAATCGATAAGCGTGGCGCGCTAACGTCGACTTATCTTCACTCACATAAGATTGAATATCTTCATCGGTAAAAAGCGCAAGACCATCACAAAAAGTTGCAACTCTGCTGTTGATTGTTTCTACCTCTAAATCCTGTACTCTATAGCTTCCAAACAAGGCCTCTCTTTCATCAACATATAAAGTAACGTTAATCTTCCCATGGGCGCTGGGCGCGATCTGGGCGACTATTTTTATTGAATTAGGTTCGCACACGTATTGAAATTTATTTTTACCAGTGCCGCGGCGTTTATTATATCTCATTGAATAAAAACTCGTCAAATAATTGCATGTACTTTAAATAGTCTTCTTTGTGGATCCCCCATAGACATGCAGCAACGCTGCTCAAAAGCGAATTGCCGTCTTGCGGAGTGAAGCAAAATCCTGTAATCTGTGTTTTACCGCCTCTTTGTACTACACTTAAAGAGGGTGTAGAGATAACCGTTTGGTTAAATATCCTGCCATAATATCCATGATCCCTCCCAAATGAAAATATCTTGTTTGCCAAAGTCTTACGAGTTATTGCAATAAATTTATTTTCTTTAAATTTCCCTATCAACGCTTCAATAGAGAAAAATTGGCAAACGATTAAATCAAATCGGATAAGGTGCATATATTGAGAATTGATCTTTAAAGCGCTTGAAAACAAATTGAGGCGCTTATTTAGGGTACAAAAAAGATCGTACGCGTCGGCGGCGTGGTGTGTGCCAAAACAGCTATATTTGTGTTTTCCGATTTGCGGTGACGCAATAAAGCCTTCTTGCTGGCTAATGTCATTGGCGCGGCGCATGCACACAAAATCTGCTTTCTCAATTCGATTTAAACTAGGATCTATTGAATGCAAGATAGAAGCGATATTATGTGTGTTACAGCTAACAACTTGAATAAAATTAGGGTTCTTTTCAAGTACCTTATCATTGATACCATATGCATATGGCACACCAAAATCTTTTTCACTTCCTTGTGCTATGAAAATCTTTTCTGGATATTTTGTATAATGTTTCTTTTTGTGCTCATTACCAGCCGGTGTACAATCAATTACAATATGTGCCGCCTTCATGGCTGCCTGAAAGTCATATTTTACATCGTGGCCTAGTTCTTTGAACGCTGGGATTAGATCCTCGTTTACGGCTAGGCGCGCGCCTCTTTTTATTAAGCTATTGACCTTTGCCACTTCATCTATCAGAGGCGTACGTTTATGAAAGATCACGTGTCCAATATTTAATTTTCTTCTGAAATCTGCCAGGAGGCCAATAAGAGGCTCCCCAATGGTACCAGTTCCTATAATCAGAACATTTTTCTTCATGTATTCCCTTGGCTTCTTATTTTCACTACTTCGCCGGGCAGCACGAATTCGACCTTTTTATTCTTATTTTTTTGGTCGATGAGGGTGATATATTGCTCTCTATTCCATAAAAGGGGATCTTTAATATTTTCCACTAAAAACAATCGATTTTTATATACAACGCAATTGCCTACATAAAACTTATTCCCTTTATTGTCCAGAGCGAATGCGGGCATTTTTTTTACCTTTTTTGTATTGGCCCTTCGGAGCCTTGGCTTTGGGTTTTTCTTTTTTTGGAGGTGCTGGTTTGTTCCAAGTTTTAACCTTGAAGAGATCTCCGCCGATGCCGCATCGCTTCACTTTTACTAAATCAAACTTCTTTTGTAATTTATTGCGCTGCAAATCGGCTTCTTCAAACGTAGGAAAAACGCCAGCTGCTTGCCAGTTTTTAATCTGAGTATCCATGGTAACACCTATATTTATTGGTTCTTAAAGTATTCTAGCAACTAAAAAGAGAATATTTAAATTCTTTTAATCTTGCATGCCGCCCAGAAGGGTTAAAGCAATTAATCCCGGTAAATTTTCGTTAACGTATACACCAGAAAATAGAGTTTCTGCGCGTCCGCCTACATATGAAAAGGCCGATTCTAGGCGATTACTAATTTGAGGATTATCGCCCATCTCCGACGTGATAATCAGTAACAATACCCCCGTTTTGGGTTGTTTAGAAGGAGGCGGACATGGTGAAGACCGCAAGCATCCTTGAAAAACGGTGGCACCGAGATCATGGGCATATTCGTTTCTAACGATGGTACTCCCCAGCAACATTCGTCCATTGGAAGACAAACACCTTTCTAAATCTTTTTGATCAAAGACTTGAATAGGGGAAGACTCATTGGCCAGCTTAAGCACCTGGCCTAAAAGCTTTGCAAAATTCTTATTCGCTGCGGGATACATGTTTAACATTCCAATTTTCCCACGCAAGAGCTGTAATTGTTTTTCATTATCAATTATGATATGAGGATGTGCTTTGATGTCTTTTAGCAGGACCGCACAATTGGATTTAATGGTCGGATTTAAAAGCTCTTGGGCTGTTGGCTTACTGGCGACGTAAATAACTTTCCCCTCTGCATTGATTGACGATAAATAACGGGTGAGAGATTTATGCAACACATGACATGCGCTGCCGGTACCACCGCCTGCTCCTGCAAGGACAAAAATCCAATCGACTTTCCCAATGCGAGTGCGCAATGCATCCTCTACCAAGGTGCTATTGTTGCCAAGCACTTCTTTGCCAAGCTTGATATTTTTGGCTACACCATCAGCGCCTGGGATTAGAAGGAAATTTTCCACGCCCACGCCTTGAGGTTGGTCTTTGGGTGTCGTGTTGACTAAAATGGTTTTATTAAACCCGAGATCTAAAAAGGCTTTCGCCATTTTGCCGCCGCCGCCGCCTACACCGATAAAAGCGCAATTTATAGCGCTGGGGGCGCTGTTCCCGGGTAACATTTGGTCATCATCGAGGGGCTCATCATCATAAGCTTCTACAAAATCGAAATCATTTAAATCAGGAGGTGCGGCCGCTGGAAGATCCCACGCAGCGTCGACATTGGATTCAGCCACTGGCTCTTCGTCCTCTTCTGCGGCTTCTTCTTCGTCGGCATCCTCAGAAAAAACATTGTGATGCCATTCCTCATCTTCATGTTCCTCATACGCAACGTACTCATCCTCTGATTTTTCATATGTTTCATCGCTCATGGCATATCTCTCCCTTTAAAATACACTATAATTAGTAAAATATAATATAAGTGGAGGCGCCGGGGTTCGAACCCGGGTCCAAAAGATTGCAAAAAGACCGTCATTCACAAGAATAGGCGCATTCACCGCCGAAGCGCCAACCACCCGATACATGATCAGGGAATCCATTTACCAACTTAAAGGCGTTGGCTGCCGCAAATATATAGTCATAAAAATGACCAAATACCTACTGCACGCACCATCAGCTTTTCTTAAAGCTGAAAACGGTTAATATTTCTTTAGAAAGCTATTAACAACTTCCGATTATGCCGCCATGGCAAAATCAAATTCAACGTTATCGTTGGCATTTATAAAAGTTAAGTATTTTTACTGTGTTACTTACACAGTCTTGCACGCTATTTCATTCCTCTTCTGTCGAAACCGTTTCGCCCCCATGTCTTTCTTTTTCAAAAAACGATTCTGTCTTGTATTTTTTAACTAGTTTTCGAAAATCTGTATAATCTAGTCCTAAAAATCTAGCAGCTTCGCTCTTAGTCCTACAAACACTAATTGCTGTTTTTAATACAGCGTCTGTCGCTATTCGCTTAGTGGCCTGCCATAAAGGTAAACCATAATATTTACCACTTAATATTCTTGTAGAGAGTTCTAATTTAATAGCAATCAGATCTTCTAAAGATATATTGTTAATATAATTTAGTATATTATTATTAAGCTTATCTTCTTTCTTGTATTTATTTATTATACTATACTTTTCATATAAACCATAGTATTTTTTTCGTTTTTTCCAAACCATTTAAAAAAATAGAATTGCCATGCTAAATTACATATACCTTCTTCTCTTTTTTATTATATCATTAAGTTCTTTGAAAATTAAATTTATAAGGCGGGAATATCTTCAATGGTCTCTTCAGCTTCCACTTCTGCTGGCGCACCGGCCTCTTTTTCGTAATCCGGGGATTCAGGCTCGGATAGATTGGCCTGCAATTCGTCTTCAAACTTGTCAAAATACAGCTTAAGGTTGGTTAACAAATAATCTTTAAACAATTCACGGTCTTCTTGGTCTGCTAAGCTTTCAAACGCATCTAAAGTTTGTTTTTCGACTTTGTTCCATGTGTTCGCAGCGAAATTTCTTCCAGTCAGATCTGCACCACTAATCGTAAAAGTATCTTCTTCTACTTCCACTTCTTCTTCGGGTTCTTTATCTGTGTCTCGCACTGGAATAAACTTGTCTTCCGGGGCATCGTCTTCAATACTGACATTAATGTCTTGCTCTTCTAGCTCTTCAACTTCAATTTCTGTCTCTTCTTCATGCGGCACACCGGCTACCACTTCAGCGGGCAATAAAGTATTTTCCACTGCGTTAAGAACATGTTCGCGAAAAGACACTCTTTGTTCTTTGGCGGTTGTTAGGGCTTTATATCCACTTTCGATTGTGGGGATGATATTTCTTAAAAGATCCTCCAAGATGTTAATTCCTGTATTGACGTGCGGTTGTTCCGTCGGCACGTCGGTTTTTGCAACCTCTTGAATTAACTGGCGTACAACCTCTCTTAATCGTTGGGCATCTTCTAATTGATTCTTTTCTGTGCTTTTTTTGCGTTCAAAATAAAGCTTAAGCCCTTTACGTACGAATTTTCTTAATCTTTGCTCTTCTTTTAGTTGATTTAAAATTTTGTGGCGCTCAATCATTTAATTCCCCTTAAACGTGTGTAATAAATAGTCATAAAATTCATTAACTATTTCATCTAATTCTTTCTTTTTCTTTTTTGCTTTGGCCCGCGGCGCTTTCATCCCCAATGGCAACGAATAACCTCCCGCGGCAGACGCCACACTTATTTCTTCAATTTCTTCTTCGTCTTCTTCAGCTAACACTTCATCTACTAACCCACGAAAGATACCCAGATTAAACTGGGCCTCCTTCAATTCATCTTCTTTGCTCTGCAATTTGTCTTTTAATAATCGGTATACTTCTTCGTCATACCAACCCATAATTCTCTCAAAAGCCGTTTCATCTGCGTCTTTTAAAGCTTTGCGAATATTAGTACCCGACATCTCACCAACTTCTGGGATCTCTATAGAAACATGTGGCGCCACTTTAATATAGCCATGTTTATCATAACCTTTCAATTCCTCTTCTTCTTCATAATTCCGAAAATAGCGATCGGTGCCTTTTGTCGTCTTGCCGCCTAATTTTTTAAAGCGCGGATCTTCCATCATATCCTTTTCTCCGACCATGTATACTACTGCGGTAGTAGCAGGGTCAAATCTCTCCGAAATTTCTACCGCATTGTAAGGATTTTTGGCCATCACAACGCTATCAGGCGAAATTCCGTACTCCATCATGACCAGCTGCTTTTCAGCGAAATTGAGAGGAGATTTAGGCAAATTTACAACATTAGATGTCGCGACAAAAGAATTCTCTGGACCAAATTCATCTTGGATCCGTTTAAACGTTTCTGCGTGATGTGGGCCCATGGGTTGAAACCGCCCGGGATAAATAGCGATAATTCTTTTTTCCGATGGTTCTAGATCTTCATCCTCGTCTAGCGAAAGAGGGGGCACGCTTCCTCTTCCATATTTAAAAAGACCTAGTAATTGATTTATTGGCGCAAAATTACCAGTAAATTTATACATTTGATCGCCAACTTGGAATACAAAACCTTCTACAACTGTATCGATATTATCATGATGCTTAAGCTTATCTAATTGTTGGCGCAGAATATCAAGCATATCTTCTTTATAGGGTCCTTTGTGTTTCTGAATAGCTTTGATAGCTTTTTCGACTTCGTTTTTGAGTTTATCAACCTCTGCGTCATTGTCTAAGATATAAGCACTTTTAACCCCTTTTAAAAGTTCAACCGCAAAATCGTGAATGGCCGCTTCGATAGGCCAAATAAGTGTTTTAATAGTCAAAGGGGATTTAGCTACAAAATCTTTTATGCGCGTTTTGATATCGTCAGGAAATCCTTTGTAAATTTGAGTAAGACTAAGAAAATCGTCTTTTTTAAGAATTCGGTCAATAACTTGTTGTTGAATATTATCACTTAAAAAATTTAATTCCCGAGAAGCTTCTTGCCATAAACCTTCTTCCAGATATTCCCCGATTGTTGTATTGCCAGTTAAACCAGCTTTTTGTATTTTCGCCAAGGCAATATTTAAATCATGGCCATCTGTTAATTTGTTTAATTCTAAAAAGGCAGTCCTACGCACGGAAAATGGTTCGTCTGCTGTTGCCTCTTCAAAACGATCTACCAAATTATCCAGAGCGGCAGATCCTTCAGGGGTATCTATTTGATCAATAGTGTTGGTCTCGGCATTATAAATTTTGTGTCCCATTCGGTGGATACTAATAATGTCTTCATCATAATTAATTACATTTTGTGCGGAGGGCCCTTGGATCTCAGCATTATAAAATATTTCACCTGCAGGTCCAAAGATAGTAGTTTTCTCTTTGGCTGAGAGGGAATCGGTGGCTTTTTTATAGGATTGGAAGGCTTTTAAATAGGCATTTTTTGCTTTTGTGCCCCCTTGAAATTCTCGATTAACGAGATCCTCAAAAGTCATGCCCCCTTTTGCCATGTCACCTTTATTACGTGCCGCGCGCGGGAGGCCATCGACGTGGCCTAAATATATGTTATAGCCATCAGTCTTTTCGGTGCCAACCAGTTCACCAGCTGCAGCTTTAGAAAGAATATTTTTTATATTATTATAAGATAAATCTCTATTGTCATAGAGATGAGCTAAATGGCCTGCAACGCCTCCCATATTACTTTCCTTCTTCTAATATTTTAATCTGTTCTTCAAGTAAATTAATTTTTTCTTCTAATCTACGATTTAATTTTCTTATTTCATTAAGATGCTGCTTGGCAATAGATACCTGTCTACTTTCTCTTTGTGACCGTGAAACAAATTGTTCTAAAATATTCAACACAGATTCAGTGTACGCACGAATAGATGGTTTCGTTTTTGCTTCGCCTAATAAAAACCTTCTAGTAATCTTATCAAAATCAGTTTTCATGATTTAGGTAGCCTGCATAGATTTCTTTATGGCTTGACGAATAACTTGTCGCAATACTTTTTCATCAAGATGCTGCGCGCGAACATCCACACTTTGCGGATGGTCCGATTTCAATTCGGCCTCTTCCTCTTCTTCTAAAGCATCTCCTGGGATTTCCTTTTCTCCGGTCTTATAATCGGACTTCATATCCATGAAAGCATCGACTTCTTCTGTAATAACTTCCTTTTCTTCCGGAGCTTTAAACCCCCATTTTTCCATAAGCAAAGTATTAAGTTCTTTGTTTTTCCAATCTTTAGTAGACATATAGTTATCTCCTTTTTTAACTAACCTTTTATAAATAGTTTCATGCAATGACATTTGCGATTTAATGCCGTCTTCCCAGTCTCTAAAACACATATTACCAGTTTCATAGGCTTCACGTTCCATTTCGCGCATATGGCCATCTTCTTGAGCGTATCCTAATTGAGTGGTACCACCGTCGTCAAAATCCCCCCTACAGTTTTGCGCGTGATGAACTAGCTCATGAGCTAACGATCTTAAAATGTCTTTCGGGTGCCTCCCATTCACAAAAACTGTTATAGTCATGCTAGAAGGCTCGTATTGTGCCGTTTTGCCTAGGATTTCCTGCGCATTTCCGGGGTCTGAATCGAATACAATCTGCGGGGGCTTGTGAAAGCCCATTTGTTTTTGAGCATAAGGATATAGACTTTGCGCCATTTTTTCAATATGCGAAGTATCATAGGGGGAATTATTGGTAACATTACAAGGCATTATTAGCAAACACCCGTTTTTGTAAGAAGGCCATATACGGCCTCGCAAATCGCTTCTTCATCCACATGCTCCGCAAGGGCGCCCGACTTGGAATATCCCCAACTAGGAGGACGAGGTACTTCACGTTTTGCTTTTTTAGTTATCTTTTTTAAATGTCGTTCGAGTTCCTTTTCGCGATCTGATTTTACCCGCGGCGGAGGTTCGGGCTCTGCGGGCTTTTCGCGCGCCAACTTCATTTCCTCTCTTTCTCTTTCTCTCTTCTGCAAAAAATCATAGACTGATTGCGGCATGCCCAGGCCTCTACCCTCTTCATCACGTGCCTCGTCGCTGCCATCTTCATTTAAAATATTTTTATATTTTAATACCATTTCCTCTGCGGATTTAAAAGCACCATTTTCAATCAAAACGCCAACCGTTTCTTGAATAATTATTTTTTTAAGTGTTTCAGTGGTCACAACCATAAGAGATCCTCTGTTATTAATTAGTAAGAAAGCCGATTGTATGTCATTATCGATTGCGTACTATTTTTTTAATTTTACGGTGATAATCCCGCAA
>Ga0209756_1002384_pt1 | contig 16332 bp, 14 predicted proteins | sample ETNvirenome_6_85_FD_184071 | JGI IMG/M metagenome (GOLD analysis project Ga0209756, IMG submission 184071) | Marine viral communities from the Pacific Ocean - ETNP_6_85 (SPAdes) (version 3) | ecosystem: Environmental > Aquatic > Marine > Oceanic | place: Pacific Ocean | collected 2013-06-19
ATACAACAACAATTACTTCTTATGCAACAATATCATTTCACATATCAAGATTTTAATAATCTTTCAATTAATTCAATAAATGATTATACAAGAGTAATTAACGTAAAACTTAATAAAAATGACGGAGTTACTAAATAAATTTAAAGAGTTATGTATAACTAATGTTATACTTCCAGATAGTGAGGAAATAACTTTAAGTAAATTAAACGTCGATTTTCAAACTAAATTACATTCACATTTTATTGATATACCTCACGATATAGCAAATGTTGATAATGTTTTTATACTTGAATATATTAAATTTATAAACAAGTATATAATCAACCTTCATTTAGAAAGAAAGTTTACACATAAAGATAAATTATTCCTTCTCGATTTCTGGAAACAAGATGTAGAATCCTCGGACACTCCGTCTAATCTTTTAGAAGATTTAAAATCAATAGATAAGTTAATTGAAATTAAATTAAAACTTCAATTAAAATCTATGCATATTATAATTCAGTTTAGACAGCCTATTCTTGAAGATGAAAATAAAATATTAGCATTTTTATTGGAAGATAGTGATAGAAATAAGACTGATATGGATATAGTATTTTTTGATACTTTTAGATTCTTACACTCAATAAACATTGATGATCATGAATATCTTATAGACAACCTATCTATAAAAGAATTATATGAATTATTTTTATTATTCAATGTAGAATCTCTACAACAAATTTCAAAAGCAATAAGTGATACTCTTGAAAATATAAATGATACACGATTATTAGAAGCTAATTACTCTGCGTTTTATTAATCTTTAAATTAAATATCTATAGAGATGGCTGACATTACTATAGGTGCAGAATTAATAAAGAAAATAGCTGACGGTCTACAAAACACAGCGCTTGGGCTTGGCGCAGTTGATACTAATACTAAAGATACAAAAGAAGCATTAACTACGCTAAACAACAATTTTGCTACTCTTTTTGGAAAAAAAGGTCACCTTTCAAAACTTCTCGTAAAGGACCACCGTTTTAGTAAAGATTCGGAGACACATCTTAAAAATATACATACAAAATTAGGCGGTCTTCAAACCCTAATCGACATTAATCAGAAGCAGCTTGATGAATTAAAAAAGCTAACACCTGCAGGACTATCAGGAGCAGATAAACCTAGAAGAGGTGGTGGTGCACCTGCTTCCGGTCTGACAAAAGCTGAATTAGAAAAACTATTAAAAAAAGGTGGTAAAGGCGCCGGTGGTCTTTTAAACACAAAAAATGTCCTGGGCTGGGGAGCAGCTTCTGCGATGGGTCTCCCTCAAATGGCATATAGAGCAGTAGCGGCGGCTGGTAGTGCTCTTATACCATATATTTTGCTTCGCATGGGCCAGCACTATGCATCCGGAGGTTTAGGTCAAGTCGGGATTCCTCGAATACCAGGAATCTACGATGGTAGACAAGGTAGTGGGGCGTTAGGAGAGCTTGGCCGAACCGCAGCTGGTACTGGATTAACTGTAGGCGGTTCGCTTTACGGTTTGAACGTGGGGCGGAAAATGCTCGGAGGCTTTCGTGCTGGTGGTCGGGCCGGGGCCGCATCCGCTTTTAAAGGTACTTATCTCGGGCGAGCAGCATCCGGGATCGGTACTATGGGCAGCACTGGCGCGACTGCATGGGGCCGAGTCATGCCAAGGGCTCTCGGTGGTACCACCAATATTGCCCCCGCTCTGGACGTCGCGATGAAGACAGGCGCGACCGGAATCCGAACCACCTCCGCTGGTACATTAATTTTCAAGAATGGTAGACTCACAGGACTTATAGATGCTTCAGGAAAAACGATTTGGAGAACCAATAAAAAAGTATTTATGAAAGCTCTGGGAAAGAGTGGAGCAAGAATAGCGGCAAGAAGTGGAGCCACCGTCGGATTAAAGGCGATTCCTATTGTAGGATGGTTTATCCAAGCTGGGCTTACAGCGAGTGATACATATCAACTTATGAGCGAAGGCGGAGATGACATCGCGGCAGCTTGGAAAGAGGAATTTGCCACGGCTGGCTACGTAGGAAGAGCGCTGCTTGTAGTGTCAAATCCATCCGCATCTGTTTTAGCTGCTCAAGACAAATGGCAAGCGTGGCGCTGGGGAGAAAGAACTATGGGTGGCGCAGCTGGGACTTCCCTCTTCGGCTATAACTTAGGATTTGGTGACAATCGGGATGCATCCCACGAGGTTGTTCAGAAAGAAGCAGAAAGAGATAGAAGGTATATGAATCCAACCGCTGATACCAAAAAGACTGATCAGTATAGAATATACCAAAAAGAGCGTATGACCAACATAGGCAGAATACAGGAATTAGATGATGGTCTTTGGTATCCATATGGGTTCAATTCAAGTTTTGCTCCATTATCATATAGAAGTAATAGACGTCGAAAAATGACCGTAGACGAGTTGATAGGTTGTAGTAATACAGAATTAAGAGTAATTAAGAGAGGCCTACAAGAAGTTTCGTCAAAGAAGTTTTATGACGGGGCTACGGGTCTGACTCAGACTTGGAAAGAGCGAGAAAAGCACCGAGAGAAGACAACAACCGCCGCTGAAATCAAGCAGGATCGAGAAAGCATGACCTATGGCAAAGTCGATGGGCAGCGAGTACTTAATGATGATGCTGTAAAGGGCGCTAGATTAGCAAAAATGTGGAACCAAGGTATTATTACTTCACGTAATCTCAGATATATGTCTAGGAGAAACCGCAACCTTCTAGGGAAAGCCGCCGGGATCGACATCGACGATGAGATGGAACTGGTCCGCGCCAAACTGATGGAAGAAGAAGCAAACATAAGACGACACGATCCTGAAGGAGGTCAAAGAATAATAATGGGAAGATATGAAAAGACTCAAGATTCAATCAATCAAATGATGACAGCACAATATACTAATCTAAACGAATTCTTCAAGCGAACAGAGATACGAGACAACCAAGCGAATGTAGCCCGGAATGATGTGATCGCGGCGTTGCGCGATGCAGCAGATGCACAACGAGCGGCTGCAGCAGCGCAGGGCGAGGCAGTTGATGAAGTTGAAGAAGGATCGAGGACTACCCGGTCAATGGAACATGGAGGAGTGCGATCAGTGTCCGACGATTATCGACAATAGAAGAAATTAATTATGGAAAAAACAGAACCAAGATATTTTAAATTTGAATCAGGAGATAAGCCATATCTTTCCGACACAGCATTAACAACTGGCAGTAGGTTTCTTCAAGCGATACAACATGCATCTAAGAGTCAAAGATTTTCAAAAAATATGGCTAAGTACCCGGTACCGCATCCTGGGAAAACAGCAACATTAGATATCGTGAAAAACTTTAGATGGACAAAGTCATCTAAAGACTCTGTTACTGTAAGTAATACTCCAACTATTACTTTAAGAGAAATGGAAGTAATAAACCCGGCGTTTTTTAATAATCTAGCTCTTTTATTAGATCAATTATCCAACCAAGAAGAATCAGGAATTTTAGACGTATTCTCTCAATTTTCTGGTAACGTAGGACCAGGTACACCATCCACCGAAGGCGGTAATTTTCTTGTACAGGAACTCGATGCAGCAGGAGAGCCTATAAATCCACGAGTCGAGCCCGGGTGGGGTTGGGAAAACATAAAACAAGGGCTTGTCGATTGGGCAGGTGAAAATATTCAGTGGCTAGCTGAATCTGGTCAAGCAGGTGTAAACGCGTTAATAGGAGATATGGATGCAATAAAACTCCATCTTATGGGTGCTGATCTCGCTTCTTTTCCTGCCTATCTAAGACAATATGAAAGAATATATGGTGTAAATTATACTAACTTTAAATATAAAATACCATATTTAGAAGATTCATATAAACAAATAAACAACTCATGGGGCGGTGAAAGTTCAGGAGGCCGTTTATTAAAAGGAATTGACACATTATCAAAATTTACAAGTATAGCTTCTCCTTCAGTAGGAGTTGACTTTGCTAAGACTTTTGATTATCCACAAGCCGGACCAAGTTACGATATAAACTTTTTTTTAGATAATACATTGTATGACAATACGTCTTATGCTCTTGATCATTTTACTTTTATATATCTATTACTATATCAAAACTTACCTAATAGGGTCAATAGAACATCACTAACGCCTCCAGTTATATATCAAGCTTATTTAGAAGGAGTCTTTAGTTATAGATGGAGTTTTTTAAGTAAAATTAATGTAAATTTTATTGGAGTAAGGAGACCTTTCTATACCAACATTGGAGGTGAAATGACTAAAGCTATTATCCCTGAAGGATATGAAGTACAATTAACGCTAACTAGTCTTACACCTGAAACAAAAAATTTATTTTATGATAGTCTTCATGGTGCTGTTAATGTATCAGTTCAAGAACATAGGCCGAGAGAAATGGCACTGGTAGACAAGACACCTAATATTAAAAGAGGTGCGACAGAAAAACTAGATGATGCTAGATCTAAACTAGCCGAAGGTCAACAAAGCCAGAGCCATCTCGGTAGCAAAGGAATCACTCCATAAATCAATGATAACTAATCTACAAAAAAAGAGAAATAATATCGAAAATTTAGTACCAATTAGTGATACTCGGTATGAGAATATATTAAATATGAATTTATATAATAAGAAATATCCATTTTATAATCTCATTAAAAAAGTTAATTTTCCAGATGATATAAATACTGATGCGTATTTTGAAAGCTATACATCTGCAAGCATCCCATGGACGACGCTAGCACACGATGTATACGGAGATCAAAATCTTTGGTGGATTATATGCGGTGTAAATAATGTACAAAACCCAACTATTAATCCCGTGATTGGAAAAGTTTATAAATTTATAAAACCGACATATATAAATACAATACTCGCTGAAATAGAACAACAATTACAATAATGACAATAACTGCAAATAGTACAGAGTATATTGTCTCTATTCATTTTATAAATGATAAAGGTCAAACTAAGATCATTGATAAAAGAGATTTTAATAAACTACACTTTGAATCTTCATATCTTACTCCATTTATGCAGGGAAGATTACAATTAAATAATACAAATCAACAAAGTATACTTCAAGGGTACAACATGGCATCCGGTGGTGGTGAATTTATTTCTATTAATATACAACAAATAAGTAATCCTACGACCCGACAAAAAATAACAATTCTCTCTGAAACCTATATAACACAAGATGTCACAGTTGGGTTATATAAGGGTCAAAAAGTTTTAAATTATTATTTTATAAACATGGACTATGGACCATTAATGTATACAAAATTACCCTGGTCTACTAATAACTACGTAGAGAATTCCGCGCATAAAACTACAAATGAAAAACAAATTTTAGTTAGCGACGCAATTAAACATTTATTAGTTAAATTATACAACCGTGAATCCCATCCAGAATCAATTATTGATTTTAAAAACTGGGATGAAAGTTCTTCAAAAATAGAGTACACGTTAAACAATCAACAACCACCAATGCAAGGATTAAAACATTTAATATCAAAATATGTTTCTAAAAACCATCATGATATGGGTATATTAACACAAAGCGGAGGATTATATCGACTCAATTCTTTAAATAAACTCTTAAAACAATCGGGTAATAAAAATTATGCGGGAGCAATACAAATAGAAACGGGTGATAATAGAAATTCATATAGTAATAAACGGTCAATAAAAAGTACATTTAGTCCGACACATATTTCTAAAGTGAAAATTATTCCACAAAACGTATCACTCGGATCTAATACTATAGTAGATCATTCTGTATCATCATATAACTTTCTCACTTCAGAATTTAAATTATTAAACGAAGAAGGTACTGTAAGTAAAAATAGTTATACGTCTAACCGAAACATAAATAAACCTAATAAAGTTATATTACCTAAGTTTGAACAAACACCAGATACGCTAGAGACATGTCAAAATAAATATACAAATCGAATAGTCTTACAGCAAAAATTAATAGACTTTTCTAAAAAATTATATATACCAATACTCGGGAATTTATATTTAAAAGGTAGTAAGTTTATAAATGTTGAACTAACCGGAATTCCACTTAATGAAGAAATGAGAGATATTTCAGGTTTATGGTTTATCTTAAGAAATAGAACGTTATTACGTGATAAAAAATTTGAGTCACGAATACTTTGCGGTAAATTAAATATTGACACTAGTGTAGGTCCCGCATTTCACAACAATCTAGCAACTTTGTTAAATCAATGAGTACAATACCATTTAAAACAGGAATACCGGCTATAGTAGACAGTAATGTTTTAGATCCAAATTCATTAGACGCACAATATGTAGACTTTTCAAATCTATCAAGACAATATGATACATTAAAATATAAAAATGACCCAATAACAGCTGAAGTTGACTTCTGGGAAAACTTAGCAAATGCAAGTCCAGTTGATATAGCAGCGATAGATAGTAGCGGGGAATTTGTTGCATGGTGGTTAGATAGATATCGCAAAACTCATCCTAAAGTAAAGGAGTTATTAGATCAAAGATTACCCAATATAGAAGATACTATACTTCAAACTATATCAGAAAGTGTTGGATTATTATTTTCTCAATATCTCACTCCTCAACGTAGAAGTATGCACTATGCAGATGAATTTGACCCGACACCTGATTATGAACAAGGCTCTAGTATCACTCCATTTCCTTATAATAATGTAATAGATGATAAATTAGATTTTGATACTCGTAAAAATATTTTAGGATTGAGTAAGCGCTCTGAAGCTATTTTTGGACGTAACATGCAGCAAGTGATTTACGGTGGTGATGGACAGCCAACCCTTGCACATGGAACTAATCTTGTTACTGATTATATCCATTATCAACGTTTAGGAGAAATACATAGTGACATTATGATAGAAATAGGGAGAATATTAGGCGGGACATATAAAGTATTATATTGGTTAACGTGTAATAAAATAGCTAATAAGCAAGAAGCTATTCCTGTTGTACATACTCTTGCAGTCGAAAATACTGAACAAGAAGTAGATGATCTAATGAATGCAATTCAAGATTCATGGCGAACGTTTACTATGGATGATATTAGGTCTTAGTTTCTACTTTATCAACCTCAATAACATTTGCCTTTTTTAATAAACGATCGAGAACTTCTTCTCTACTTAACATTAATGCATGTTGTTGATCTGAATTTTGAAGTTGTTTTTTAGAATCTATATCTAGCTGTTTTGCTTTTATCGTTGTATTAGACTTTTTATCTTGTACTACTAATTTATTCAATGTATCTATAGCTCCGGTAGATGCTTTAATAAGCTCTGCAAGAGAAGAAACATTTTCTGCTTCAGGCATATGATGAACCACTTCCTTCATATTATCTATTAACTCTAAAGAATCTTGAATTAATTTTGAAGACTTTTGTATAATAAAGTCTTCAACTTCATCCTTAGAGATATTAAATCTCTCTGATTGTTGTACTAACTGCTTACTAGCTTTAGGTACAGTTTTTAACTGTGATATTAAATCAGCTGGATCAATGTCATCCATAAAAGTATTTACTTGAAAAATCTAAATTATATACTATATTCATTGTATGGACGATTTTCAACCATTACAATATCAATCATTATCTTCTCTTCGCTCATTCGCCGTCGGTGAAAATGATGATGGTAGCGCGAATGTAACATTTTGTAATAAAGAGATTGAACTCAAAGTAATGAAAACACACCCGAAAGCTAAATTACCTAAACGAGCTCATAGTAGTGATTCTGGATATGACATATATAGTGTAGAGGATGCTGTCGTTCCAGCTCGCGGGTCAGTTGTTGTTCCTGTTGGATTACAGTTGTCATATATTACTCCTGGATATTGGTTTAGAGTAGAACCTAGAAGTGGGTTAGGGTTTAAACGTAACATCCAACCACATCTAGGTATTATTGATAATGGATATAGAGGTGATCTCGGAATTAAATTATATAATTTTAGCGACGCAAATGTAACCTTAACCGAAGGTAGTAGAATTGCTCAATTAGTATTATATCCTCATATTACAGCAACAATTTCTGAAGCAGATAAAATTGATGCCACTGAGCGAGGAGAAGCTGGGTTTGGATCTACCGGATGACAATTTCTGATAATACACATTTTTTATTATCTAGAATACCGCACAGGTATCAACCATGGTGGGGATTCCTTCCAGAGCAAAGGAAATATAAACTTTTTGAAAACAGATTAAACCTTATACTTCCTGAAATTGAATTAAACAGAAATAAAAAATTAATTGATATAGGTTGTATGGTTGGTTGGGATACATTTGCGTTAAATAATAAAGGAATATCTGTTACAGGTGTCGATACCAATATAGGTTATATTGAACTAGCTCAATTTTTACATGAATATTATAATTTAGATAAAAATTATATTTCTTTTATTAATACCGATGCATCTAAATTTTTACAAAGCCAAAAAAATACATATGATTATTGTATTTGTTTTAATGTAATGCACCATTATTTGGTTAATGAGACCAAATACAAGGATAAACGCGTTAAGTATAATGTGACTGATAAAAGGTCTATAGTTTTTAACAACGATGGAATTAGGTTACTCAAAAATATTCAGTCCAATTGTAAGATTGCATTTTTTCAAATAAGATTGAGAGCTCCTGGTATAGAGTATGAAGAAAAAGAAGATAGTAGTTTTATAACATATCTTATTGATGAAATTGGATTTAAATCTTATAAGATACTACAAACTAAACATTACTTCCGGCGCCCTAATCCAATATACATGTTTAGTAATTAAAAATGACGATTTCTGATATTTGGTGCGAGAAGTACCGGCCAAGTACTTTAAGTGAAATAGTTTTAAATAAAAATACTAGAAATTATTTCAACAAAGTACAAGAAGAAAAAAATATACCTAATGTCTTATTTGTAGGAAAACCGGGTATCGGTAAAACTTCTCTAGCTAAAATTATTGTAAAGGACATTCTTAAATGTCAATATCTCTATATTAATGCTTCTGATGAAAATGGTATAGATACTATCCGAACAAAAGTTCTAAGCTTCGCTCAGACCCAAAGTCTCTTTGGAAATATTAAAGTCATAATACTTGACGAGTGTGATGGATTATCTATTGATGCGCAAAAAGCGCTACGCAATTCAATAGAAGAATATCATGACTTAACAAGATTCATTTTAACAGCAAATTATAAACATAAAATCATTCCAGCTCTACAAAGTAGATGTCAAGTATTTGATATTAGTTATGATAAAAATGATTATATAACTAAATTAATATCTATTGTTAAAGCTGAAAAGGTAAAAATTAATAAAGAAGATTTTACTAATATTACCAATAATTGTTATCCAGATTTTCGAAAAGGCATTAACGCACTTCAAAAATATTGTTTATCTGACGGAGATGCAAATATTGTATTTAATTCAATTGAATTTTTTGATGGCTTATTAGACCTTATTCGTAACAAGAAATATATGTTAATACGTAAACATATAATCAACAATGAAGCAATATTTAATAATGACTACGACGAACTATTTAAACATTTGTTTGATTATATGTACGCAGCTGAAATAAATGAAGAGAAAAAAAGAGACTGTTTAATTACAGTCTCTAAATACTTTTACCAGAATAGTCAGTGTATAGATCAGGAGATCAACTTCTATTCTTGTATACTCGATTTACAACTTTAACGAATTATAATTCGCAGTACTTAATGTATAGTCACCATCAGGTACTTTAGTTTGCTGACCTATATCAATTGCTTTATCTTCTACATCCTTAGCCTCGTGTTCCTCTCCTTGATCACCGCCTTGTACGGGTCGAGTTCCTCTTGCCTCTGCCCAAGACATATCAAACTCAAGAAGCTCTACTGGAAGACTTAATGTATGTGAGAAAAAACCAGGATTAACTTCAACAACCACATCAGCAACACTCCAAGTAGTAGTATCTGTAGATGCAGGTTGAGTGGCGCTTCTCACATCAAAACCTTCTCTTTTAGTTGTAGAAAGCATAAGATATTTACCCTGTTCAACTAAAGTTATGATCTCTTGTACGTAATTTTTACGGGACTCGTCTAACCCTTTATACCAATCAGACGATTTAAAATCTCCCTTTAATTTAACATAATCTCCAGCAACTGGACCAGGTTTAGTAAACTCACCAAGTTGTTCTTCAAATAATGTATTGAACTTACTCATTTAAATTATTTATTGTTTTAAGCACTTATAAATTAAATAATTATACATGGCAATAAGACTTGACATACTTAAAGACAGGAAAAATACAGACGCCTATCGTAAGTTTTCTTATGCTGATTTAAAATTAGATATAGATCTTAATAGTCACGTTCCTTCTACACCAGTAGGAACCGGTAAAAATCCTGTAGATTTTAAATTAAGTTACGATGAAAATGCTATTTTTAATTCTATAAGAAATATTTTTAATACTAAAAAAGGACAAAAAATTCTAAATCCTACATTCGGCTTAGATTTAGAAATGTTTTTATTTGATAATATCTCTGAAGAAAATGCAGATGTTATTGGTAAAACAATACATGAAGAACTGGCTATATATGAGCCACGTATAACAGTAGAATCAGTTAATATTATCGCAAAACCAGATGATAATGAATATGAAATAAGTATAACTATTGTTATACCTTCATTAGATAATAGAATAGCAACATCAACAGGGATTTTAACAGAAGAAGCATTTAATTACATTTAATTATGAGTCAGTATACAACTACAACACGAACCGATTTAACAGAATTTAATCTACCACCAAACGCATACACTGGTTTCGATGCCCAAAGTATGCGTGATTTAATTATCGCACGTCTCAACAACGACTCGGCAATTAATTTCACAGATCAAAATTTTGAAGGCAGTAATGTCTCTACTCTTATAGATATACTTGCATATACATATCACACATTATTATTTTATCTAAACCAGACAAGTTCAGAGAGTAATTTTGCTGACGCTGAATTATATGAAAACGTAAACCGAATAGTAAAAATAATAGGATATAAACCTATCGGTTCACAAACTTGCATACTACCGGTTGATGTATCTGGTAAAGCAACATTGAGTAAAGGGTATTATACTATTCCAAAATTCACCTTTATAACAAGCGCCAGCCAAACATTTACTGTTATACAAGATGTAACATTTGAGAAAACAACTGCAGTGACAGAACTTGTAGCTCCTGTTAATAGTACGCTAACATACGAAGGTAGTATAGAAGAATATCCGGTACTATTTCCTATAGGCGAAAAATACGAAACAATAAATTTAAATCCTGGTAATAATGTATTAATAGATCATTTTAATATTTTTGTTTTTGTTAAAGAAGTAAACGAACAAAATAAGTGGTATGAATGGAGCCGAACACCAAGTTTATTTTTATCAAGGCCAAATGACAGACAATTTGAAGTTACATATAATGAAAACAAAAAATATGAAATTAAATTTGGAAATAGTATTAATGGTAAAAAATTGAACTTAGGAGATTCTGTAGCACTATATTATTTAAAATCATCTGGTACTCGTGGTAAAGTTACAAAAAACACTTTAAAAGATAGTGCAATAAATATTTACAACACCACACAATATGATGAAATATTTGCAGATGTTAAAGACACTTCTCTTAATTACATATCAATTCAGGAATCTCCGGACATTACTATAACTAACTCAGAAGATAGTACTGAATTTGGTGATCCTGAAACCGTATCAGAAATTAAACAAAATGCTCCAAAATTCTTTAGTTCAGAATACAGATTAACTACAAAAGCTGATTATAAGAGCTTTATCGAACGTAATTATAAAAATTTGATATATGATTGTACTGTACTTAATAATAGCGATTATACAAATGATTATTTAAAGTATATAAACGACGACTTAGGATTAACCGATTTTACAGAAGATACGAATGCATTGTTTAATCAATATTATTTTGCTGATAGCGCCGACTCAAATAATATATACTTAAGTATTATACCTAAACTACGAAAAGAAAAATCTGTAGTTACTCGATCTAATTATCTACCACCGTCACTAAAAGAAAAAATTCAATTTGAAATTGAAAATTATAAATTATTAAATAGTGAAATTTCTTTCATTGATCCTGTGTATTTAAATATAGATTTATCAGTAAAGGCTAACGGTGAACCTAATTATGTATACTACAAAAATAGCACTGAATTGCATATACGCAGAGAATCTAAAACATTAATAAATGAAGCTGACTTAAAATCAAGAGTGTTTAATATTATATCTACATACATTAAAGAATTAAAATTGGGTGGAACAATAAACGTAAGAGATTTAAATAATGATATCGGAGGAATTAAAGGAATAGTTGATTTTAAGACAGTCAGAACAGATTCAGATGTAGAAATACCCGGATTATCATTATGTATTTATAACCCGATATATAATGGAAAGGATATAAAATACACCGACACAGTATTAAAATTAAAACCATATCAAATACCGTATATAGAAGATGAAGCAGTATTAAAAAATAAAATTAAAGTTTCAAGTGTTACAGTAAGTAAAGCTATAGTAGAATATTAATGAGTACTTCAACAACAAGTCTTAATTGTCCTAAAACTTTACCTGTACCTTTTACAGTAACTGTTAATACATCTGGCACTACTCCAATTGGTGCTGCTGGACATCCGTCGGTTACAACACATGCAGGATTTACTCGTATATCAAAATTTACATTATCTCCTATCATAACCGCGGGCGGCGATATTCCAGCAATTGAAGATCTGTTTCCACACGGAGTATCTAATAGTTTTGCAAAATGGGACTTCGGTGATGGATATACATTAAGTGGGACCAACTCATTTACTACTACACACATTTATAACGTACCAGGTATTTATACAGTTACAGTGTTTTTATACGATAAAGACAGTAATGCATATAGCTCAACTTTCACAGAAACAATATCAGTGTATAATTATGCAAATACAGGCATCGCTGTTGAAACACAAAATATAACGGAACAAGATGGTATAAACGCAAGAAAGGTGACTGCTGGTGAAAATAAAACATTTAATTTAGAAACCACCGCATCTTGGCAAGATGTTCCAGATCCTGCCGATGTTCAAACATTATTTTTTACTTCAAGCGGTAGTCAAACAAAGCCGTATGATTTTAATAACAAATACGCACATATTGTACCTTATAATGCATTTTATGATAAAGACAATAATATTATTAATAATGTTTACGGCTTAGAAGAAACATTATATCCACATTATTTTTATGTAAACAGTGTAAGTTCAGTTATCGTTGAATCATCAGAACAAGATTCAACGAAAAATGAAGCTGTAATTTTATATTCAAGTACTGATGAATATATTGATAGTATTTCTTCTAAAGTTCCTAGACCTATAAAATTTAGTTATTACGACGATTTACCAGACACTACAATAAATTTATTAATACGATTAGATACTAGTAAGCATAGAATAAAAAGTTTCTATGTTGATGATATTGATACAGATATTAATAATAGTAATCGAAACTTTTTAGAAACAGATGTAGCAAGACCTATAATTAGAGATAAATCTACCATTAACAAAAATGTAGGAAATAGTATTGGTATACCGATTGAAGTAATAACACCATATACTAGTCGATTATCTTTTACATCTACTGGCATGAAGGAAATGTCAGCTATACAATATAAAAGACAAGGCGATAAATTTCAAGTATTTGTTGCATTAACAGATGAAAACCTAAACATAGGAAAATATTATAATATATTTCGATTAATGGAAGGCGCCGGGTATCCTGCTCAAGACAGGCAATTTGCTTATGAATGGAGTGACGGTACAAATACAATAACTTCTAACATTAGCAGCTTAAGTACTGCGTATTTTCCTTATAATGGATCAGAAACTACTTTAAGTAGTTTTGCATATTTAAATATTAATCCTGTTAGTGCTGGTACATGGTCATTAAATATAACTGGTTCATTAGATTCATTTGCAACTACTAGTCCAGCTACTAATACTTATGGATTAACTATAGACTATGATCCAAATGGTCCGCTCGGCCCAGTATCATTAGGAGTTAAAGGTAGTAACTTAATTACTGGGTCTTATACCTTTACAGTATTTCCATCTACTAATGATGTCGAAATTTACAAAATTAACGAAGATGTAGATTATTCAAAAATATTAAAAAGTTATAGATTTCAATCTTTACAGCATGAATATGATAAACTATTTGATGGTATATTTACATCATTTGTTGGAGAAGCGAGTTCAAGTCCGACCACTTTTGGTAAAACAATCTTTGAAAAAATTGCAAACTTTACAATTAATAATAGTGATGTTGATTTTTGTAATATCAACAATTTAGAATCCTTCTATGAACTCTTTAATGAAGATATAGATATATCGCTACCAGAACCGCCTGCTGAATTAAAAAGATTATATAACTTATTTAGTATAAAGATCTCTAAACTACTAGGTGACTATGAACGATATGATAGAAGTTTTGATACACAATTTTACACTTCATCAGCTGCAAGTAGAAACATAGATTTTGAAAATCCAATTACTGCCTCTACTTATACAATAACCGCAGGAACACCTTTTATTGCTAAGCAAAAATTTAATAGTGAGTATATTTTAATTAAACCTCAACAGATTCCAAACTTAAGTGCCGCCGGTGAAGTAGACGCTGATAATCCTGTCCTATCTACATATTATTTATCTACATATAATTCATCTGTTCTAAGTGGATATAGCACTTGGGGATGGCCTTTAGACACTACTATTAGTGGTGCATCAGGATTAGATTTATTTTATGAGTTTTATCCATACACAACCTATAATATTGTTTCTGCAGAAAATGTACAAAATAATATTATAGATTATAATAATATATACAATACTATTACAAGAGCATCTTCATCTCTTAGTGCGGATTGGGATCCTGCTGGTGGAATAGTATTCAAAAATTTAGATTATCAAATTAGAAAGGGGTTACAATTATAATGATACTACAACACACACATAATCCGTTATCATATAAAGAATGGAAAGCTCATTATGAAGATTCTGGAGATGCAACTGAATTACCTTTACTATATAATAATTATCTTACTGAATGGAAAGAAGAAAAGTTAAAAAGAAAAACAAAAGATGATAAGTACACTAAAGATATATATTCACAGTTTTTAACAAGTATAAATCTTACCACAATAGATGATAACATAGTAAGATTTCTTGATCGAATTGATACTGATAATATTTATGAATTAGAATTAGCAGTACATTATTATTCTGTAATAATAAAAGATCAATTAAAAAATATTCGTACCTTAAGAGAAGAGTTTAAATTTACTAAAATAAAAAATAAACTTAAATCTTCAAAAACTGGTATAACGAAGTACCTTAAAAATTTTATCTTAAGGATACTTCATAATCACGAATTTATCACTGAAGATACTAATACTGTTTTGGATGATATCAATCTACCGAAAATTGCAAACAATATTACTATTAATTTAAATACATATGCATCTGATGATTTTGTATATAACTTTCACAAAGTAGATAAGAATCTTATTTTAAATATTAGTCAACGAGTGTTAGATGAAGTACCTAATATTAGTCAAGTATTAGTGATTAATAAAGGTACAAGGCCATTAAAAGTCAGAATAAATAACATAACATCGCCTAATAATATACTCGGCATAAATCAACCATTTTCAAATTATGATAGACTTCCAAGTAGATATTTTAGAAATGAAGAAAAAGTTCTTAATAATTTAAAATTTATTATTGAACGAGATTTAATTAAAAAATATATTTCTAATGATCTTTATTACATAAACAGTGCCGCTAAAAAAGTAAATAAATTATTTGATCACGTTAATACGACAAATAATCTTTCTCAAAGATATAGTCCGAATACATTTAGACGATTAATTAATATTAAACATAATGAAATATATCCTCAACAATTATCTTTTTACAATACAGGAGTAGCTGTATTTCATTCAAGCAACTTAACTTATACAGTAGAGTTATCTGGGCTTCGAGGTCTTGAATATGTTATACCTGATCCATCTAAATTTGAAGCTGGTGTTAAATGTGTTGGTACTATTAAACAAGACGGTAAAATACTTAGAAATATATATAGAAAAAGAAAACCACCTTTTAAATATAAAGCTAAAAATGCTCAATTTAAAAATGATAATCTTAATCCTGGAGTTAATATTTATAATAATAAATTATTACGCAATTACGGTTATCAAAGTAAAGAAAATAGTTTAGA